>Ga0172382_10003126_pt1 | contig 26607 bp, 23 predicted proteins | sample Leawel138RmetaG_FD_122245 | JGI IMG/M metagenome (GOLD analysis project Ga0172382, IMG submission 122245) | Leachate microbial communities from a municipal landfill in Southern Ontario, Canada - Leachate well 138R metaG | ecosystem: Engineered > Solid waste > Landfill > Unclassified | place...
CCCTCATGCGCAAGGCCAGCGGCAAGCCCAGCGTGTGGGAGCGCAACCGGCTCCCGCCCTGGCATGCCGACGGCCGCCCCTGGCAACCCGATGCCCGCTGGTGGCTGCTGGTCGTACCGGCCGCGCTGGGCTTCGCCCTGCTGTGGGCAGTGGTGCTGCTCACCTATCTGCTGCCACCGGCACAGGTGTATGGCGGCCTGCTCGACGGCAGCCTGTCACGCGGTCCCATCCTCTTCATCACGGCCGCCACCGTGGTGCTGAGCCTCGAATTCCTGTTTGCCCGGCATCTGTTCTGCCGCTATGCCTGTGCCGTGGGCCTGTTCCAGAGCCTGGCCTGGATGGCCAACCGGAGCGCTCTGGTGGTCGGTTTCCAGCGTGTCAGGGCGGCAGACTGCGCCACCTGCCTGCCGGACAGGGCCGCCGCCTGCGAAGCCGCCTGCCCGATGCGCCTGAATCCGCGCATGCTCAAGCGCCACATGTTCACCTGCACACAGTGCGCCCAGTGCATCAGCGCCTGCGCCGAAAGCCAGCAACACAACCCCCAGGGGCCGCTGCTGCAGTGGGTTACCGAGGAAGCCGCCCGTCAGAACGAGGCCGGCTTTCTCGGCGCCCGCCCCAGCCGCAGGCCGCAAGAGCACGCGCCAGAGCGGACCGAAGGACTCACGCCCGACAAGAGGATCATCCCATGGAAGAAACCATAGGCAAGCTCTGGCACCGGCTGATCACCCGCAGCGCCGAAGCACGCCACCCCCAGGCGGCCGTCAGGCTGAAGGACATGGAGCGCACCGCCGGCGTGCTGTTCCGTGCCTTTGGCGGCGACGCCGGGCTGAGGGTGGCCGCCTCGACAATCGACCGCCACCGGGCACGTCGCAGCCTGCTGGCGCGCGTTGCCGGGGTGGGCGATCAGGTGGCCCAGGCGCGCATGGATGAAACCACCCTGCGCCTGCCACCGGAAATCGACCTGTTTGCCGACACCGCCCTCAACCGCGACCTTTACCTCTGGCTTGCCGCCCTGGCCGCCGCCCACGGACGCCTGCAGCACGCCCCGCCCGCCGACCCCGGCACGGCCGACCTGCTGCGCAACCAGCTGGCCACCCAGTACGCCCTGCAGCGCTGGCCCGGGCTGCGCGGCCGTTACCGGCGACTGGTGACGGCCTGCCTGCCACTGCGCCCGCCCCCCGACACCCTGCCCCCCGCCGAGCAGGCCCGGGAACGGGCCATCCGCCAGGCCCTCATCGAACCGGGAAGCGTTTCACCGGAAAACCTGTCCGCGACCGCCCTTTCCGTGGCCGCATCGCGGGCGCCCTCGCGTACCCCCTCGCTGCCCGACCCCCACCCCGTGCCCTTATGGCTCTGCGGCGCCCCCCACCTGAGCCACGCGGCACGCCGCGATGGCGACCCGGAACCTGCCGAAACACCACCGGCCGCGCCATCGGAGCCCCCCACCGAGCGCCGGGCCTACCGCGCCCAGCGCGAACAGATGCCGAAGGAAAAGAATGGCCTGTCGCTGATCTTCAGGGCCGAGAGCCTGATGGCGGTGGCCGAATTCCTGCGCATCAACCGCCCCACCGATGACGAACCCGACGCCAATGCCGCCGATGCCGCACGCGACCTCGACCAGCTGGCACTCGCGCAGGACCGCGATCCGGTTGCCTCACGGGTACGCTTCGACCTGGACCTGCCATCGGCCGCCGCCGACGACATCGTGCTCGGACCGGGCCTGCCCTTGCCCGAATGGGATTACCGCAAACAGACGCTGGTGGAGAACCATGTCCGCCTGATCGAGATGATTCCGCGCGACGCCACGCCCGGCCCGCTGCCACCGGCCCTGTGCCGCACCGCCCGGCGGCTGCACCAGCAATTCTCCGCCCTGCGGCCCGGCCGGAGCTGGCTGCGACATCGCACCGACGGCAGCGAACTCGACCTGGACGAAGCCGTTCGCGCACATACCGACCGTGCCTGTGGCCATCGTCCCTCCGACGCCCTGTACCGGGCGCTGGAGCGTCGCGAGCGCGATCTGGCCTGTCTGGTGCTGGCCGACCTGTCCCTGTCGACCGACACCTGGGTGTCCTCGGAGCAGCGGGTGATCGACGTGATCCGCGATGCGCTGCTCCTGTTCGGCGAAGCCCTCGGCGCCACCGGCGACCGCTTTGCCATGTGCGGCTTTTCCTCGGTACGACGGGCAAACGTGCGCTTTCACCACCTGAAAGGCTTTGACGAACGCTTTGACGACACGGTGCGCGGCCGCATCGCCGCCATCCGCCCGGGCTACTACACCCGTCTCGGAGCCGGCATCCGGCGCGCAGCGCAACTGCTTGCAATCCAGCCCGCCAGCCGGCGCATGCTGCTCATCCTCTCCGATGGCAAACCGAACGATCTCGACCTGTACGAAGGGCGCTACGGCATAGAAGACAGCCGGGCCGCCATCCGCGAGGCCCGCAGCTCCGGGCTGATTCCCTTCTGCGCGACGATAGACCGCGAAGCGGAAAGCTACCTGCCCCACCTGTTCGGCGCCAACGGCTTTGCGATGATCCGCCGTCCGGAAGACCTCCCGGCACATCTGCCGCAGCTGTATGCACAACTCACCCGCTGAAACGCCCGCCCGGCGCAGTCCCGCTCAGGGTTGATCTTCCGGCGGGCGGGCCAGCTTGCGCTGCAGCGTGCGGCGGTGCATCTTCAGCGCCCGGGCCGTGGCCGAAATGTTGCCATCGTGCTCGGCCAGCACCCGTTGCAGATGCTCCCACTCCAGCCGGTCCACCGACATCGGCTCGTCGGACACCCCCTCCACATTGCCGACCTCATCGCCATGCAGCAAGGCCCGCACCAGCGCATCCGCTTCCGCCGGCTTGGCCAGATATTGCACCGCGCCAAGCTTTACCGCCTGCACCGCAGTGGCGATGCTGGCATAACCGGTCAGCACCACGATGCGCGCCTGCGGCACGATCTCCAGCAGCGGCTGGATCAGCTTCAGGCCGGAGGCCCCGTCCAGATTCAGATCCAGCACCATGCAAGGGGGCCGGTGCGCACTGGCCAGCACCAGCGCCTGCCCGCCATCGAGCGCCCCGCGCGCCTCGAAACCGCGCTGCGACAGCACCCGGCACAACACCCGGTTGAAGGTCGGATCGTCATCGATCACCAGCACGCCCTGTGGCTGCGCGCACGCGTTGTCCATCACACTGAAATCCTCATCACGCTGAAATCCTTGCAAGTGGCAGTTCCATGCGTGCGACGGTACCACCGCCCTCGCGCGGTGCATAGCGCAACACCCCGCCTGTACGGGTAATCGCCGACCGGGCCAGATACACCCCCAGCCCCATGCCCTGCGCGCCCTCCTGCAGGGGCTGCTCACCCAGCGTGTCGAGCAACGCAGGGGGAATGCCCGGCCCCCGGTCGCACACCTCCACCACCAGTTGATCGTCGCTCAAGCAGGCCATCAGTTCGGCGGCTCCAGCCCCCGCGCGCACCGCGTTGTCGAGCAATGAAGCCAGGGCCTGCCCCAGGGTTTCATCGGCCACAATGCGCCACGCCCCAAGCTCCGGCGCCAGACGGGCCTGCACCCTGGCCTGGGGCCGTTGCTGTCCCCATTCCCGCAGCACCTTGTCCACCCAGTCTGCCGCGCTGAGCGCCCGGCCCCCTTCGGCGCGCCGGCCACCGGTACGGGCCGTGAGCAGGCCCAGCGTGGTGCGGCAGTGCTCCACCTGCTCGCTGAGAATGTGCACATCTTCACGCAGGCTGCTGTCCAGTTGCGGCGCGCTCAGCATCTCGTCGATGAGCAGGCGCATGGTGGCCAGCGGCGTACCCAGGCTGTGCGCCGTACCCGCAGCCATGTTGCCCAGCGCCAGCAACTGCTCGTCGCGCGCCCGCGCACGGGCGGCTTCGGCCAGGGCACGGTCGCGGGCGCGCAGCGCGCGGGTCATGCGCGACACGAACACCACCATCAGCACGGCCGACAGCGAAAAAGTGGCCCACATCCCCGCCAGATGCAGATAACTGCCGGCGGCCGGATCGACCAGCCGGATCGGCACATGAAACTGCCACAGCAGCGAATAGGCGCACACCGCCAGCCCCGCCAGCACCCATGCACTGGCTGCCGGCAAGATCGCGGCCGCAATCGCCAGCAAGGGCAGCAGCATGGAAATCAGTGGATTGGCCGCCCCACCGGTCTGGTAGATGAACAGGCTCCAGCCGAGCAGATCGACCACCAATTGCAGCACCAGCGCACCGGGCCAGACCACCCCACGCACCCGCAGCCAGGCCAGCGAAAACAGATTGAACGCGGCCAGTGCCAGCGCCACCGAGAGGGCCGGTCCCAGCGCAATCGACAGCCCCAGCAACCCGGGCATGGCCAGTGCTGCCCCCAGCATCAGGGCTACCGACCACCAGCGCAGCATCACCAACCGGCGCAACTGTCCGGCCTGTAACGACGATTCTCCGGCCACCGCTTCAGCGCCGCTCATTTCCTGCCGCACGGCATCCCGCCCCCCTGTGTTCATGCTCGACGACGCGCCTTGCATGGCATTTTCATGCACCCGTTCGGATGACTGTGCAGTCTGCATGCACAAAAACGGTGCTTTCCTTAACCGGGATCAAGGAATCCCCCTGTCCGGGTGTATAGATTGCAGGTGCGACGAAATGACGCAGCGACACAATGACGCGCCCCCCAGTCACCGTTAGTCAATAACAAGGAGCACCGGACCATGAGCGACCATACCGAAAAGACCCCGGCCGAGACAATCGACCCGGGTCGCCGCAAGTTCTTCAACACCACCGCCCTGCTCGGTCTGTCCGGCGCAGGCCTGGCCGCAGGCGTTTCGCTGGCGCCGGGGGGCTCGCGCGAGGCGGTGGCCGCACCGGCCCAGGGGGCAATGAACCCGCACGTCGCCCCGGGCGAACTGGATGAATACTACGGCCTGTGGAGCGGCGGTCATACCGGTGACTTCCGCGTACTGGGCATTCCCTCGGGGCGCGAACTGCATCGCGTGCCCTGCTTCGTGCCCGATGCGCTGGTCGGCTGGGGCATTACCAACGAATCGAAAGCCGTGATGGGCACCAAGCCCGACGGCAGCCTGCAGTTTACCGTCGGCGACACCCACCACACCCATGCCTCGTACAAGGACGGCAACTACGACGGGCGCTACGCCTGGATCAACGACAAGATCAACTCGCGCCTGGCCCGCATCCGGCTCGACTACTTTATCTGCGACAAGATCGTCAAGCTGCCCAACGTGATGGGCTTTCACGGCATTTTCCCGGACAAGCGCGACCCGGTCGACCCCGCCATCAACTACACCACACGCGTGTTCTGCGGCGGCGAGTTCCATATTCCGCTGCCCAACGACGGCCGCGACCTGGAAGACACCGACAAGTATCGCGCCCTGTTCAGCTGCGTGGACGCCGAGAGCATGGAAGTGCGCTGGCAGGTGCTGATCGACGGCAACTGCGACCTGGTGGCCAGCTCCTTCGACGGCAAGCTCGCTGCAAGCAACCAGTACAACACCGAGAATGGCGCACTGTTCCAGGACATGATGTCGGCCGAACGCGACGCCTGCATCTTCTTCAACATCGCCCGCATCGAGCAGGCTGTGAAGGACGGCAAATTCACCACCCTCGGCGACTCCAAGGTTCCGGTGGTCGATGGCACCCGTGCAGCCAACGCCGACCCGAAAACCGCGCTGACCGCCACGGTGAGCGTGCCGAAGAACCCGCACGGCGTGAATGCCAGCCCGGACGGCAAGTACTTCATCTGCTCGGGCAAGCTGTCGCCCACCGCCACCGTGATCGAGCTCGAAAAGGTGCTCGCATGGTTCGACGGCAAGCTCGATGACATCGACAAGGCCATCGTCGCCGAAGTCGAAATCGGTCTCGGCCCCCTGCACACCGCCTTCGACGGCCGTGGCAATGCCTACACCACACTGTTCCTCGACAGCCAGATCGTGAAATGGAACGTCGCCGAAGCCATCAAATTCCATGCCGGCGACCGCAACGCCAAGTACGTGGTGGACCGTCTCGACGTGCATTACCAGCCCGGCCACATCAACGCCACCCACTCGGAAACCCTGTTCGCCGATGGCAAGTGGCTGGCGGTGGGCTGCAAGTTCTCCAAGGACCGCTACCTGCCGGTCGGCCCGCTGCACGCCGAAAACGAACAGCTGATCGATATTTCGGGCGAGAAGATGATTCTGGCCCACGAGTCGCCGGTACGCCCCGAACCGCACGACTTCATCATGTTCCGTCGCGAGTTGCTGGCACCGAAGCCGATTTACCAGCATGAAGACTTCCCGCTGGCCACCACCGATGTTGCCAAGGCCGGCGTGACCCGCGAGGGCAACAAGGTGACCGTGCGTATCGTGTCGTATGCGCCGACCTACGACCCGATCAAGTTCACCGTCAAGGTCGGCGACGAGGTCACGCTCATCCTCACCAACCTGGACCGCATCGAGGACCTGACCCACGGTCTGGCGATTCCCGATTACAACATCAACTTCATCGTCAATCCGCAGGAAACCAAGTCGGTCACCTTCAAGGCCGACAAGCCGGGCGTGTATTGGTACTACTGCACCCACTTCTGCCACGCACTGCACCTGGAGATGCGCGGCCGGATGATCGTGGAGGCCTGAACACGGCAAGGAGCACGGATTCCGTTTCAACTGTCGGACGGAATCCTGCACACGCCACTTCGCACGAAGTGGCAGACAGGGTGATGTTCTTCGAGGGGCTGCGTGCCCCTCGTTTTTTTGCCGCACGCCGCTCCGGCAAGGGCTTTATCAGCTTTCAATAATTGACCGGCGACAAGTACACACGCCTGCAATCTGCCTAGACTGACCAGCAGTCACACATTGGGGTCATGATCATGTCACAGCCGTACCTATCCCGACCGGTTTCATGGTTCATCATGCTGGCGTTGTGTATCGTCAGCACACTGTCCCGGGCGGACAGCGCCTATGAGGCCAAACTGCCCGCCGAACTGAACAGCGCCCCCAACCTGTGCGCGATGGTTCCCTGCCAGAGCGTGCTGCCCGGCGCCGTCCGATTTTCCGAGCGCACGGGCCACCCCTCCTATGTGGAAGGCTTCGATGAGCGCGACAGGCTGGTCGGCTATGTGATGCTGTCGACCGACATCACCGACACGCCGGCCTACTCGGGCAAGCCGATCATCACGCTGATCGGCATGGATGCCGAAGGCCGCTTCACCGGCATCCGCATTCTCAAGCACTCCGAGCCCATCCTGCTGCTGGGCATTCCCGAATCGGCCCTGACCGCTTTCAACGACCAGTATCTGGGCAAGTTCGTGGGCGACAAGATCGAAGTCGGCCGTACCCGGCCGGGCGAGGACGTGATCGGCGTGGATGCAATCTCCGGCGCCACCGTGACGGTGATCGCACAGAACCAGGTGCTGATGACCTCGGGCGCGGCCGTCGCCCGCCAGACCGGCATCCTGGAGCCGGTGCAGCGCACGCCGGCCCGCTTCATCGAACGCGGTCATCAGCCCGACTGGGCCACACTGGTGGCCGAGGGCAGCGTGAAGCAGCTCATCGTGCGCAACGAGGAGGTGGGGCTGGAAGCATCCGAGACCCCCTTCATCGAATTGTGGTTCGGCTATCTGAACCAGCCCGACATCGGTCGCGCGATTCTGGGCGAGATGGGCTGGAGCCGCCTGATGGACCGGCTCGACGAGGGTGACCATGCACTCTTCGTGATCCGCACCGCCGGAGAGGAGTCCTTCAAGGGTTCGGGGTTCGTGCGCGGCGGCCTGTATGACCGCATTTTGGTGCGCCAGGACATGGACACCTTCACTTTCCGCGATCTGGACTACATGAACCTGTATGGCGTACTCGCCGATGGCGCCCCTCGCGCCACCGAGTCGGGCATCTTCATCGTGCGTGGCAAAGGCGGCTTCTCCAGCGCCTATCCGTGGAAGTTTGCTTTCCTCGGCAACCGCATCGACCAGGCCACCGGCCAGCGCAGTTTTGCCAACTTCGATGAGGAATACTGGCTCGCCCCCGAGTACCTGGAAGGTGGCCGCCCGGTGCTGAAGAAGCCCGACGCCCCGTGGGTGCGTGTGTGGAAAGTGCGCATGCCGGAAATCATCATCTTCTCGCTGCTGCTCGTGGCGGTGGGCGTGGTGTATGCGAACCGTGACCGCCTGACCCGTGCCTCCACCCGCAAGAACAAATGGCCGGTGAATGCATTCAAGTACAGCGCCTGGCTGATCAGCATCTTCTTCGTGGGCTTCTACCTGATGGCCCAGCCCTCCATCACCCAGGTGCTGACCTGGTTCCACGCCCTGCTGGTGCAGTGGCAGTGGGAGCTGTTCCTCACCGACCCGTTCATCTTCCTGTTCTGGATCTTCATCATCGTCACCGTATTCCTGTGGGGACGCGGGCTCTTCTGTGGCTGGCTGTGCCCCTTCGGTTCGCTCTCCGAGCTGCTCTACAAGCTGGGCGGCGCGCTGGGGCTGAAGCGTTTCCAGTTCAAGCTGTCGCAGCCCATGCATGACCGGCTGAAGTGGACCAAGTACATCGTGTTCGGCATCCTGCTCGCAGTGTCGGTGTTCTCGATGACCACGGCCGAGATGCTCGCCGAGGTGGAGCCCTTCAAGACCACCTTCCTGGTCGGCCTGCTCAACCGTGCCTGGCCCTACACCCTGTTTGCTGCCGGTCTGCTGGCCCTGTCGATCTTCATGGAGCGGCCGTTCTGCAAGTACCTGTGCCCGCTGGGGGCTGCCCTGGCGATGCCCACCACCTTCCGCTGGTTCGGGCTCAAGCGCAAGCAGGAATGCAACGCCTGCAAGGCCTGCGCCGTGGGATGTGGCTCGCTGGCCATCGACGCCAACGGCCGCATCGACCCGCGCGAGTGCATGCTGTGCCTGGACTGCATGGTGCTGTACACCGACGAGCATGCCTGCCCGCCACTGTCCCAGGAACGCAAGCGCCGCGAGAAGGCCGGCCTGCCGCTCACCCCGATCGGCAAGGACGGTTACTATATTCCGATCAAGCCGGTGCCGGCTGCGCGCACCCCGGCCTGACACTAGAGGAGCCTCATCATGATCGATCCGACCATGCCCACCGATCCGGTCGCCCCGCCGTATGCCCAGCGCGGCACGCTGGCAGTGATCGCCGCTGAAATATGGGATCACCTGTGGCCGTGGAGCCGGGACGGTTTGCGCCGCCGCATCGCCCTGTCCGCAGCCGGTCTGGCCGTCGCGCTGGGTGTCACGCTGATGTGGGTGTTTGCCGCCATGGGCCGCATGGAAGCCGGCGCCGTCATCGGCTGGTGGCTGGGCTGGAGCGTGTTCGAGGTGATCGTGCGCCTCGGCTCCAAGCCCTATGTGAAGGAAGGGCCGTGGTGGGGCCGGGCCTGGCGCCGCGCCACGCCGATGGACATGCTGTGCTACGTGGGTTTCAAGAACCTGCTCATCGGTGCAGTGTTTTTCCTCACCCTGAAGAGCCAGGGCCTGCTCACCCTGTGACCATGCGCCAGACTGCCCCTGCCCTCGCCCCCTGCCTGCGCAGGGTCGCGCTCATTGCCGGTGTGGCCTGCGCCAGCCTTGCGGTGGCGCAGATGCATGCCTCGCCGGTGGCTGCCGACAGCCCCGCCAGCCGCGCCGGCGTGCAGACCGGGCGCGAGAGCGCTCCGCCCCTGCCGCCCGGCCAGACGCTGAGGGTGCACCCCGGAGCGTCGATTCAGGCAGTGATCGAACAGGCCAGCCCCGGCGACATCATCGAGATCGAGCACGGCCGCTATATCGAAAATATCAGCATCGACAAGCCCCTTACCCTGCGCGGCGTGGGGCGGCCAACGATCAGTGGCGCGCTGCAGGGCAACACCGTGCTGGTCACCGGCACCGATGTGACGCTGGAGGGCCTGATCGTGGCCGACTCCGGTGACAGCCTGCGCAACCAGAACGCCGGCATCTACATTCACCCCGGTGCCCACCGCGCCATCGTCCGCGACTGCGTGCTCATCTACAACCTGTTCGGGCTGTGGATCGAGAAGGCCGACGACGTCATCGTCGAGAACAATGTCATCACCGGCAAGCGCGACCTGCGCTCGGCGATGCGCGGCAACGGCATCCAGTTGTACAACGCGCAGCGCGCCCGGGTAATCGGCAACGAAGTGAGTTTCGTGCGCGACGCGCTGTATGTGGATGTGAGCCACGATGCGCTGTTCCAGCGCAACCGCCTGCATCACAGCCGCTACGGCACGCACTACATGAACTCCTACCGCAACCTGTGGGAAGACAACGATGTGTGGATGAACCGGGGCGGGCTGGCGATCATGGAAGTGCGCTGGCAGCATGTGCGCAACAACCGCGTATGGGCCAACTCGGACCACGGCATCATGCTGCGCACCATCGTCGACAGCATCGTCGAGGACAACGTCGTCGCCGGCAACCAGCGCGGCTTCTTCATCTACGACGCCGAATACAACACGATCAACCGGAACCTGGTGGTGGACAACATCGTCGGCATGCATGTGTGGGCCGGCTCGAAGAACAACGCGGTGGAACGCAACGACCTGATCGCCAACCGCGAGCAGGTGCGCTATGTCGCCTCGCGCGACGAATTGTGGGGCGTCAAGGAAGGCAACCACTGGAGCAACTATCTTGGCTGGGATCGCAACGGTGACGGCATCGGCGACGTGCCCTTCGAGGCGAACGACATGGTCGATCGCCTGTCGTGGCGGCATCCGATGATGAAGCTGCTGCTCGCCAGCCCGGCGGTGCAGACCCTGCGCCTGGTCGGGCAGCAGTTTCCGGTGCTGCGCGCGCCGAGCATTGTCGACCCGAACCCGCGCATGCAGCCCCACAACCCTGAATGGAGAGACTGGCGTGACAAGTATTATCCAGGCACACGCTGAGGGCGCTGCCACCGCAGCCCCTGCCGCTCCGCCCGCCATCCGCATCGAAGCGGTAAGCCGGCATTTTGGCCCGATACGCGCGGTGGATCAGGTCGATCTCGAAGTGCCGCGCGGCGAGCTGTTCGGCCTCATCGGGCACAACGGCGCGGGCAAGAGCACACTGTTCAAGATGATGCTCGGCCTGCTGCCGCTCACCTCCGGGCGCATCCGCATCGACGGAGAAGACAACAGCGGGGGGAATTTCCGCGCGGTCCGGCGCAAGATCGGTTACCTGCCCGAGAACGTGGTGCTCTACGACAACCTCACCGGCCTGGAAACCCTGCACTTCTTCGCCCGCCTGAAACATGCCCCGACCGACCAGTGCGCGGCCGTGCTGGAACGCGTCGGGCTGAGCCATGCCGCCGGTCGCCGGGTACGCGAGTACTCCAAGGGCATGCGCCAGCGGCTCGGCTTTGCGCAGGCCCTGCTTGGCAGCCCGCGCATCCTGTTTCTGGACGAACCGACCAACGGACTCGATCCGGAAGCGATTCGTGCTTTTTACGCCACCCTGCGCGGTCTGCGCAACGAAGGGGTGACCATCGTGCTGACCTCGCACATCCTGTCCGAAATACAGGAGCGTGTGGACCGTCTGGCGATCATGGCCGCCGGGCGCATCCAGGCCCGGGGCACGGTACAGGCACTGCGCGAGCAAATGGACCTGCCGCTGACGATGGAGCTGGTGCTGGGCGCGGTAAGCGCCGAAGATGTGCTGCGTGCGGTCGAGTCCCTCGGGCTGGAGCACAGCCAGCGCGAACCCGGCACGCTGGTCCTGCGCTGCCCGCGACCGCTGAAGCTGCGCGCGCTGCAGTGCGTCGCCGCGCTCAGTGCCGGGCTTCAGGACATTCACGTGCACGAGCCTTCGCTCGAAGACGTGTTCTTCGGCTTTTCGGATTGAGGACGGCCATGGATTTCACCGCAATCGGCACCATCGCCAGCAAAGAGTTCCGAGACCGCATCCGTAACCGCTGGGTGCTCGCTGTGGCCTTGGTGTTCACCGTTTTCGCGCTGGTCATCGCCTACTTTGGCGGCGCCCAGCAGGGCAGCGTGGGCTTTCGCTCGATGGAATTCACCATCGCCAGCCTGGTGAGCCTGGTCATCTACCTGATTCCGCTCATCGCGCTGCTGCTTGGTTTCGATGCCATCGTCGGCGAGCGCGAACGCGGCTCGCTCGACCTGCTGCTGTCCCTGCCCATCACCCGCTTCGAGCTGCTCATCGGAAAATATCTCGGGCTGGCCGCCGCACTCACCGTATCCACCGTGGTCGGCTTCGGGCTGGTGGCGGTGGTGCTGGCCACCCAGTTCAGCAGTACCTCGCTGCTGCACTATGCGGCCTTCACCTTCAGCTCGGTGCTGCTCGGCCTGTCCTTCCTGAGCATCGCGGTGATGCTGTCGGTGTTCGCCAGCGAACGCACCCGCGCCTCCGGACTGGCCATCGCGGTGTGGTTCTTTTTCGTGCTGATCTTCGACCTGCTGCTGCTCGGCGCGCTGGTCGTCACCAGCGGTCAGTACGGTGGCGAGGTCTTTCCCTACCTGCTGCTTGCCAACCCGGCCGATGTATTCCGCGTGCTCAACCTGCTTGCGCTCGACGATGTGCGCACGCTGTACGGCCTGGCCACGGTATTCCCCGAGTCGCTCGCCCGCCTGTGGGTGCTGGTGCTGGTGATGTGCGCCTGGATTGCCGCCCCGATTGCCCTTGCTGCCTGGAGGTTCCGCAAATGATGTTTTCCCGCTCCCGTCCTGCCCTGCGCAGTGTGCTGCTGGCCGTGTTCGGCGCCGCCTTGCTGAGCGCCTGCTCGCCCTCCTCCACCAGCGACACGCCGGTGACCCCGGTGGAGATCACCCGGGAAACCTCCAGCGTGATCGACGGCATGCTGCTCGCCGACTACCCCGGCCCCAAGGCACAAATCCACTACGCGGGCCAGGCCAGGCCGGACTTCGTGTGCAACACCGCCGACATGTTCTACATCCATCTGGCGCCCGAACAGGTCCGCAAGCTCAACGGCATTTTTGTGCAGGACATGGCCAAGGCCGACTGGGACGACCCGCGTGGCCACTGGATCGATGCGCGCACCGCCTGGTATGTGGCCGGCTCCAGCCGGCGCGGCTCGATGGGGCCCACTCTCGCATCCTTTGCCGAAAAGGGCGCTGCCGAAGCCTTCGCGAAGGAATATGGCGGACAGGTGCTGCACTACTCCGAGGTCACCCTCGACATCGTCACGCCGCCGGACGACGGCCTGTCCGGGCACCGGCACTGACCCCCGGGACCGCCGCCATGCGCCTGCCACGAAGCACGCCCATCCTGCTGCCGTTGCTGTGCCTGCTGCTCACCGCTTGCAGTGGATCGACCCCGGACAGCGCCCGTCCGGCCGCAGTCGATTTCAGCGCAGAAGACACCTGCGTACTCAACGGCCTGCGCCCGAGCGACCATCCCGGTCCCAAGGCCCAGCTGCATCTGCGTGGCCATGAAGGGCCGTTGTTCTACTGCGACACGGTCGAGGCCCTCCATACCCTGCTGGTCGCCACCCCGCCACAGGCCGTGCTCGCCGCCTATGTGCAGGACACAGCCGCCATCGACTGGCATGCCACGCACGGCCACTGGATCGATGCGCGCCGTGCGGTATATGTGAATGGCGCCTCGCGCATCGGCCCGCTGGGCCGCACCTTGGTGTCCTTCGCCGAGCGCGGCGCGGCTGAACGTTTCATTCAGGAATACGGAGGCCAGTTGCTGGCCTTTGAAGACATCACGCCCGATCATGTCGTCATAGATGGCGACGCCCTTCACGACACGAGCATGTAATAACGCCATGGACAAACTCTACCCCGGACTGGACTACGAAACCGCACAACACGTGGACACGCTGTCGCGGCTGATGTACGAACTGCGCGAGAACCGCAAGAACCTGCTGGCTGCGGTGAAGGTGGATTCGGACAGTGCCCTGTTCGACGGCCTGCGCAATGGCAGCATCGCCGAGCATCCCGGCTACGAGCATTGGCTGGCCCACCACATCCTGGCCGAAGCCGCCGAAACGGTACGCAGGCAGATCGAGCAGGTCATTGCCAGCGTACAGCCGGCAGCACAGGAGCCCGAAGCCCTTCCCGTGCCGATACACCTGCAACTGCTCGAAGCGCTGCACACCCGCCTCCCCGCCGCGCTCGCCGCCGGGCCCGAGCTGCATCAGGACGCCCTGTTGCTGAAGCTGCGCAATGGCGTGACGCTGACCGTGCGCTATGCCACCCCCCACGCCTTCTCGCTGCGCTGGGCGTGGCCTGCCCAACCCCAAGCTGAATCTCAATCGCCGGCCGGCGATACCGACGATACCGGCGTCACCCACAGTGCCGGCATCGATACCGCCCCCTGTCACGCCGGGCACCCGCACCTGCACCTGGACGGACAGGTTCGCCCCGCCCCGCTGATCCGCTGCGACGCCTCACCCGAAGAGAACCTGTTCGCGCTGATCGAGGCACTCGACCGCGATCCGCGCCTGATACAGGACGAATAAGGCAACAAGACGCACAGGACGAATAACCATGACGGCCAGCACGCCACACCTGTTGTCGATTTCCGGAATCGTGCTGTTACTGGGCAGCATCGCCGTCTGGTGGTTGCCCAGCCCACAGCTCGGAGACACGAACCCAATCTACGATCCGCTCGACGAACTCTGCATCGTGGCACCGGCGCACCCCTACGACCCTGCCGGCGGGTTGGCCCTGCATGAACCCCGCCCCATTCCTGCGGATGCGCGCTGTCCGGTGTGCGGCATGTTTCCGTCACGCTTTCCCGCCTGGGCCGGACAGGTCATCTTCAGCGACGGTGCGGCGCACTTCTTCGACTCTCCGGTGAATCTGCTGGTATTCCTGCGCGCGCCCGAGCGCTACAGCAACTACACCCGCGAGGACATCGTCGCCAGCTATGTGAACGATGTCGCTTCGAGCACCTGGACCGATGCCCGGACAGCCCATTATGTCCACGGCTCCAACGCCCTGGGGCCGATGCGCGAAGGCAACCTGCCCACCTTTGCGCAGCATGAGGCCGCCGAGCGCTTTGCTCGCGAACGTGGTGGCGTGGTACTGGCCCTGCCGGAGGTCAGCGCGGAGATTCTCAACAGCCTGGTGATCAGCGTTCACCACCATCACGATTGAGCTGCGGAGCACTTGCCTGCAGGCCCCGTGCGAGGATAATGCGCGTCTGACCACCGTAGCCACCTCTCACGCCTCCACACGCCCATGCTCCCCCTCCCCGCCAATCAGGCCCCTTGCCCCTGCCAGTCGGGCAAGTCATTCGAACACTGCTGCGCGCCGCTGATCGACGGCAGCCGCCTCGCCCCCGATGCCCAGGCCCTGATGCGCAGCCGCTACACCGCATACTGCCTGCAGCATGACGAGTACCTGCTCGCGACCTGGCACCCGGAGACGCGGCCGGAAAATCTGGAGTGGGAGGTGCCGGCGGTGAAGTGGATCGGCCTGCAGGTGCGGCGCTTTCTGCCGCTGGACAGCGAGCATGCGCAGGTGGAGTTCGTCGCCCGCTGCCGCATCGGCGGCCGTGCCCAACGGCTGCACGAACTCAGCCGCTTCGTGAATGACGGCGGCCAGTGGTACTACGTGGATGGGGAAATGATTGGATAGGACCGCATGGACCGGAGCAGGTCCTCACGCCCCCTGCACCCGCACTTCCTCCCCCTCCATTCTCACCCGCTGGCCGGAGCGGATCTTGGCTCGCTTGCGTTTTTCGCACTGCCCATCCACCCACACCCGGCCGGCCTCGACAGCCGCGTGCGCCTCACCGCCCGAGCCAACCCAGCCAAGGACCTTGAGCAGTTGATCCAGGGCGATGTATTCGCCCTTGAGCGTGAAAAGTGTGTTCGTATCTTGAGTCATGCGCCTTCAATCCTGTGGGGTTGCTTTGGAAAAGCGCACTGTAGCGCATAAAATCCCCGCATGACTGCATCGCGCCCGCCAGCCTCCGGCACCCCCCTGCCCGAACTGCCCAAGCAAGGCAGCGCGTTGCTGCGCCTGGTCGATGAGTGCTCAGCCAACGCCCTGTCCAGCGGCGCCCTGAAGGCAATCCGCACCGAGCACATCATGGTGCACGATGCGGGCATTCCGTTCATCGTGCGCTGGGTCTCCAGCCTGGCCGACAAGGAAGCCGTCCTGGCCGCCCCGCGCCCCGCGCATGTCAGCAATACCAAACAATCCGGCAAGGTCAGCAACCCCTTCCTGCCCCCCGAGCCGGCCCTGACCCTGGCGCGCATCGGTCCGCAGCACCTGTGCCTGCTGAACAAGTTTCCGGTGATCGCCCGTCACCTGCTGATCGTCACCCGCGACTTTGCCGAGCAAAGCACCCCGCTCGACACCGCCGACCATGCCGCACTGGGCTGCGTGCTCGACACCGTGGGCGGACTCGGTTTCTACAATGGCGGCACGCAGGCCGGCGCAAGCCAGCGCCACAAGCATCTGCAATGGATTCCGGACAGTCCGCTCGGCGCCCGACTGGAGGGCCTGCTCGCGGGGCTGCGCGGTCATCATCACCCGGCAGGTCAAGCCTGTTTTCACCCCGGGCTGCACTTTCGCCATGTCTTCATCCGCCAGCAGGCCGCGCTGCCCCCTGCCGAACGCCTGCACCATGCCATGCAACAGGCCTGCCAGGCCCTGCAACTGGATGCTGCGGCCAGCCCGATGCCCGCCTACAACATGCTCGCCAACCGCGAATGGCTGCTGCTGGTCCCCCGCAGCCGCGAGGACTTCGAAGGTATCTCGGTCAACGCGCTTGGCTTTGCCACCTCATTATTCGTGCGTCACCCCGGAGAGCTTTCCCGCATTCGCGAAATCGGCCCACTGGCCGTACTGAGGGCGGTCGCCCAGCCCCTTTGAATCCTTTGAAGCACCCTGATCGCGCACCGCCTCAGGCCGCGCGCGGCCAGTCCAGCGGTTCGAGCGGCGGCAAGCCAATGATTGCCCGCAATTCATCGCACTTCGGATTCGGGCTGCCGTCCTCGAAATACACCGGAAACTCCCGGCATGGCGTGGGACGCTGCTCATAGATGGTGCAGAACACCCTGTCACCCGGGGTGCCTGCCAACGCCGCACAACGGCGGGGCAACTGATTGCTGCCCTTCATGCAACGCCTGAAGTCATTGAGCTTTTCAGTCATGCCGACCGGCACAAAGCCCCCCGGCGCATCATCTGCCTCAGCCCAGTAAAAGGAAATACGAAAATGCGTACAGCAGATACCACAGTCCAGACAAGGATTCGGATCGCTCATGATCAGCACAGGTTGGGTCGCAGGGTCGCACGGACCGGAACCGGGCCGTGCAGATGTCGCCAGCGTCCACAGCCCTCTCCTGCCTGAATGCGGGGCACACCGCTGGCCCTCGGTCACAGGCCGATTGAAGAAGAAAAATGGGGGAAAACTGCCGGAAACTTGGCGCGCGAATTTTAGCGACTCGCCCAAAACGCGCAACTGTTTTATGCGACCCGATGCGGCACACTCACACCCTATCCCGCTATCAGCGTGCCAACGTCCGAATCACCCTGGCGAGCGTATTGACCGCAAGATCGATCTCGGCCGGCGTGTAAGCCGCGAACCCCATGAGGAAACCGGCCCTGTGCCTGGTCGAAGCATGCAGCGCCGTCAGCCCCAGCAGATCGATTCCCGCCCGGGCCGCAGCATCGATGACCGCGCGCTCGGAGAGGTCGCGGGTGAAGACACAGGGCATCTGCATTCCGCCTGCCGGCACCCTCGGTTCGACGAAGTCGGCCAGATGCGCGCGCACGAGCCCTGCCAGCACGTCGAGCCGGTCGGCATAGACGCCACGCATCGCGCGCACATAGGCGCCGAAATGCCCCCCTTCGATGAAGCGTGCCAGCGTCAGCTGCGGGATGGATGCGCTGTGCCCGTCCAGCAGGGTCCGCGCCACCGTCATGGGCGCCACGAGCTGGGGCGGCAAGACCACGTAACCGATGCGCAGGCCGGGGAACAGCGACTTGGTGAAGGTGCCGATGTAGATCGTCCGATCGTACGGGTCGAGCCCCTGCACGCAGGCGGTGGGTTTGCCCGCGTAGTGGAACTCGCTGTCGTAGTCGTCCTCGATGATCCAGGCCTGGTTCTGCCGCGCCCATTCGATCACCGCGAGCCGCCGATCCAGCGCCAGCGTCGCGCCGGTCGGGAACTGATGCGAGGGCGTCAGGAAGACCGCCCTGGCCGGGCTCGCCGCATCGTGCAGGCGCGCCACCTGCATGCCCTGGTCGTCGAGCGGCACGGGGACACACGCCAGCCCGGCGGCATCGAACGCCTTGCGGGCGCCGTGGTAGACGGGGTCTTCGATGAAGATCCGGTCGCCTGCGTCGAGCAATACGGTTGCGCACAGTGCCAACGCCTGTTGCGAGCTGGTCAGCACCAGCACACGCTCGGGCGTGGCGCGCGCGCCCCGCTCAAGATTGACGTAGTCCGCGATGGCGCGGCGCAACGGCTCCACGCCTTGGGGTGGGCTGTGTCGCAAGGCCTGGGTGCCATAGTCCTTCAACACCTGTCGTTCCAGGCGCTCCCAGATTCGCAGCGGAAAGCTGCGCGTCTCCGGCACCCCGGGGGCGAACGGCCTTGGCGCAACAAAGTCGCGCACACCGTCCCCCTGGAAGATCGCCGCACCGCGCTGACTGAGCCGCACCGATTCGTGCTGCGACCCGGGGCGCCGTGTGGTGCTGCGTCTGGACGATGGCTGTGCCCGCTCGGACACGAAACTACCACTCCCCACGCGCCGTTCGATGAAGCCTTCCGCATGCAGCTGGCTGTACGCCGACTCGACCGTATCGCGCGAAACACCAAGCGACTTGGCCAGTGCCCGTGAGGCCGGCAGCGGCTTGCCGGCCTCAAGCGCGCAGTCAAGAATCAGTTGCCGGAGGGCGCGCTGGATGCGCGCATGCAGCGGCAAGGCGCCGTGGGCGGGGTCTCCAATCCAGGCTTTGACCGATTCGAGTTGAGCGTGCTTGAACAATTGGCCGGTATCGCTTGACGAAAGTGGTGGGGCACAACTGACCATTTTAGACTTACAAAGCTGCTTTCGGACCCGATCAATGATCCTCTCCAGGAGCAACAAGCCCGCCATGTCGTCATCCACCTCGTCATCCACCTCACCTTCCCCCATCTGTCCGAGCGATCTCGCCCATCCCCTGGTGGCCGGGCTGGTGTCAGTCATCGTCAACTACGGTGGCACCTTCATCCTCGTCTTCCAGGCCGCCAAGGTGGCCGGCCTCAGCCCGGAGCTGACCGCCTCCTGGGTGTGGTCGATCTCGATCGGCGTGGGCGTCACCGGGATAGTCCTGAGCTGGACGGCACGCGAGCCGATCATTACCGCGTGGTCCACGCCGGCCGCCGCGTTCCTCATCACCGCACTTGCGACCACGCCCTATGCCGAGGCGATCGGTGCCTACCTGCTCTCGGCGGCGGCCTTCGTGGCATTGGGGTTATCCGGGTACTTCGAGAAAGCCATCCGGCTGATCCCACCGGGCATTGCCGCCGGATTGCTGGCCGGCATCCTGCTGCAATTCGGCATCGGTGCCTTCGGTGGCATGAGCATCGACCCCGTTCTGGCGGGCGTGTTGATCATGGCGTATCTGGTGCTCAAGCGCTTCACCGCACGCTATGCCGTGGTAGGCATCCTGGTGCTGGGGCTGGCCTTCCTGCTGATCGAGGATCGCGTCGATCTGTCCGGGCTGGCATTGCAGCTCGCAGCGCCGGTCTTCACCATGCCGGCGTTCTCGCTCAACGCCACCTTGAGCGTGGCACTGCCGCTGTTCCTGATCACGCTGACCGGCCAGTACATGCCGGGCATGCTGGTGCTGCGCAACGACGGCTTCAAGACCAGTGCGAACCCCATCGTGACCGTCACCGGGCTCGGTTCGCTGCTCATGGCACCGTTCGGCTCCCATGCGTTCAACATCGCCGCCATCACGGCCGCGATCTGCACCGGCCGGGAAGCGCACGAAGCCCCCTCCAGACGCTGGATCGCCGGCATCGCCGCGGGGGTCTTCTACATCCTCGTCGGGGTGTTCGGCGTGACCTTGGCCGCCCTCTTCATGGCCTTCCCGGCGACCTTCATCACCACGCTGGCCGGCCTGGCCCTGCTGGGCGCCATCGGCGGCAGCCTGGCCGGCGCCATGGCCGATGCACAGGCGCGCGAGGCCTCGCTGATCACCTTTCTGGCCGCAGCCGCCAACATCAGCTTGCTGGGCATCGGCGGTGCGTTCTGGGGCCTGGTGATCGGGCTGGTGGCGCATGCGGTGCTCAACGGCCGCCTGCCCCAACGAGCGCCAAGGCAGGTGATGGCGCCCGCCCCCGCGAACAAGGGGGTGAGCTGATGCGCCCCTCTGTCGATGCCCTGTGTGATCACGACCCGCATGGACGTTATCCCGAGGCCCTCACCGTGGAGGACTTTCACCACAAACTTGAGGCAACACCGATGAACCATCGCACTTCGCACCTGATGCGGGCCTATGGCCGTCAACCGGTTTCCTTCGTCCGCGGCTCCGGCGCACGCCTGTGGGATGCACAAGGCGTCGAGTACCTCGATGCCATTGCCGGCATCGCGGTCACCAGCCTGGGGCACGCCCACCCCGAGATCGCCGCTGCCATCAGCGAGCAGGCCGGGCTGCTGCTGCACACCTCCAACGTCTTTCGCATCGACTGGCAGGAGCGGCTGGGCGCGCGGCTGTGCGCATTGACCGAGTTGCAGAAGGCCTTCTTCTGCAACTCGGGGGCAGAAGCCAACGAAGCGGCGCTCAAGCTGGCGCGCCTGCATGGCCATCGCAAGCAGGTGGCGCAGCCCCAGATCCTCGTGATGGAGAACGGCTTTCACGGTCGCACCCTCGCAACGCTCTCGGCAACCGGCAACCCCGCGAAACAACGCGGCTTCGAGCCGCTGATGCCGGGCTTCGTGCGCGTGCCCTACAACGATCTCGACGCGGTGCGCCAGGCTGCCGCGCAGTGGCACGACATCGTGGCGGTGCTCGTCGAGCCGGTGCAGGGCGAAGGGGGAATCCGGGTTGCCACAGCCGATTACCTGCGCGGACTGCGTGTCCTGTGCGACCAACACGACTGGCTGCTGATGGTCGACGAAATCCAGGCCGGCATGGGCCGGACCGGCGCCTGGTTCGGCCACCAGCATGCGGGCATCACGCCCGATGTCGTGACGCTGGCGAAGGCGCTGGGCAACGGTTTTCCGATCGGCGCCTGCCTGGCGCGGGGGCGAGCCGCCGACCTGTTCTCACCCGGGCAGCACGGCTCGACATTTGGCGGCAACCCGCTCGCTTGCCGGGTCGCGTGCTCGGTGCTCGACATCATGACGCGCGAGAATCTGCCTGAGCGGGCCGCCCTGCTCGGTGTGCGCCTGCTCGACGGCCTGCAGCGGGCACTGGGCAGCCACCCCGACGTGGTCGCCATCCGTGGCCAGGGCCTGATGGCGGGGATCGAACTGAACAGGCCCTGCACTGAGCTGGTCGGGCGCGCCCTGGCCGAACAGCGCTTGCTCATCACGGTGACCCGCGGCAACACCATCCGGCTGCTGCCCCCGCTGGTCTGCGACGAAGCGCAGATCGACGACATCGTGACGCGCCTCGCCCACCTGCTGTCGCCGACCGCATCGGACGGCCCTGCAGCGCCCGTCGAAACGACGCCGCAGGAAGCAGCGGCATGAAGCAGGGCATCGACGCCCCCGACCGCATCCAGCTCCGGACCCGAACAATTCCAGACCACAGGACGACCCACCCATGTATGACCCATCCCTGACGCTTTCCGATTTTGATCCCGAGTTAACGTGAAAGAGATGCCCCCGGAGACGGCAGTAACCCTGACCAGCGAAGGTCATGCGTGGGTGGTGAATCAGGCTCAGGCGTTGGCTGTGGAGATGAAGCCGAACTTGGTGAGCGCCTTGATCCAGCGAGGGGCGTTGCGTTCGCTTCTCGCTCCCCTGTGCTGCGGTCGAATCACCCGCTTTCGGATGAGCAGATTCGCACCGTCGCGCCCTCCATCTTCGCGGACACCCCGCACGAGAGCCGCTCCGAGCGATACAGCTACACCCCCACGGCGGCTGTGCTGACCGAACTGCGCAAGGAAGGCTTCCAGCCGTTCATGGTGTGCCAGACCCGCGTGCGCCAGAAGGACCGCCGCGACTACACCAAGCACATGCTGCGCCTTCGCCACGCCAGCCAGATCAACGGCACCGAGGCCAATGAGATCATCCTGCTCAACTCGCACGATGGCACCAGCAGCTACCAGATGCTGGCGGGCATGTTCCGCTTCGTCTGCCAGAACGGCCTGGTGTGCGGCGACACGTTCGCCGACGTGCGCGTCCCTCACAAGGGCAACGTCACCGACCATGTGATCGAGGGCGCTTACGAGGTACTGCACGGCTTCGGGCAGGTGCAGGATTCGCGCGACGCCATGCGTGCCATCACGTTCGACGACGGCGAGGCAGAAGTCTTCACCAGATCGGCCCTGGTCCTCAAGTACGACGAAACTGGCAAGGCCCTGCCGATCACGGAAAGCCAGGTCCTGCGCCCCCATCGCTTCGACGACAACCATGCGGACTTGTGGTCCACGTTCAACCGGGTTCAGGAAAACCTCGTCAAAGGCGGTCTGAGTGGCCGCAGCGCCAACGGGCGCCAGCAGCGCACGCGCCCCGTCCAGGGCATCGATCAGAACGTCCGGCTCAACCGGGCACTCTGGCTGCTCGCGGACGGTCTGCGCAAGCTGAAAGCCTGACTCTCGAGCGGACCATGCCCCGATGGGCATGGTCTGTACTTGTTTGTTCCTCCGCCGATCAGCGCGGAGGGATGAGAGTCTCAGAACGCCCCCAACCGGCCACCGGCTGCGCGAAGACGGGGAAGACGTTATAGATGTTCACGGTTGCCGGCCGTCGGAGTCGTCTCGCTTTGGCACAGCCGCATCTTTCGGCTTCACATCCAGTTCGGCCGTTCCAACACCTGCGGAGCTAGCTGGATCACCCGGAACCGCTTTCCGCTTGACATCATCCCCCACGCTACCGCTGGCAGCCGAAGTTTGACCTGCAGCGCTAGTCGCCTCTGGAGCCCCCCGTCCTGGCATCTCAGGCAGCGGTTCAACAGTTTCGGTGGTTGTTGCACCGCCCCACCAACCAAAAATCACGATGGCTGTTAGTATTGCAACCCCGCCCCCTCCTCCCCACGCCACCTTGAAAAAAGTGCGCTCCGCTTGATTGGCGGGCTTACTGACCATACTTTCATACTCGGGAAGCGGCAGAAAACGATACAGCCGCGGCTGCCAATCGCTCCTCAATTGACGCTGGAGTTGGATAAAGCCATAGCCGGAGTAGATCACTACGCCCACGTAAGCAGCCACAACGACCATCACGGCCACGATCAACTCATAGCTCGCTGCTGCGTTGACGCGAGCGGCAATAAGGCCAAGGCTGATCGCCAAGGCACCGGCAACCGAGGTTACCAACTGTCTGGTCGCGTCGGTAACCTTCGCCGTTTCTTCCGTCACCGCCTTTCGCAGATCGGCCAGCATCTTCAGCGTATCGCGCCCCAGATCCGAGAGAGATACTTGATAGGCGACCTTCGCCCCATCCAATGAAGCAGAAATGTTGCTAAAGAAACACTGGAAATCATCACCGTTGCCACCAGCGGAACGCGCAATATCGTTTGCCAGCAAACCGTGGCGCAGTTCCGCTTCTCGCTCGTTCTCAAAGACCCAATTGGCGGCACGCTGAAGGTCATTAAAGTGATCAACGCCGATATCATCGGCTAGGCAATCACCCTCAGCAGGTACGCTTATCGAGAGCTTGGGAGGGCCCTTGAATTTCAACTTCTTATCTACCGGGTCGATCTCGTCAGCCAACGAGTTGAGGAGAGCAAGTACGGATGCACTCACCCAGACTTTGGCAGCCGCATCCTCAATCGAGGCACTGGCCTCCTCTCGGAGAAGCCACGGCCGAACATCCTCTGGCGCCAATCGTTCTGGGCCGAACTCGCGGACCAAAGAACGAGGGCTCTTAGTATTAGCTGAAGGTTGGAACGGTTCTACTTCACCCCAGGGTTGGAGCACCCTCGCATGGGTGACTATACGCTGCCTCAACCTCGCCACTTGCCAAGTCGCAGCGGTGTGACCAACTCTTAGCCACTCAGCAAGACCAGTATTGGTCAATAACACCAGCGCATCGCCACAAATTGATGGCTTACGGAGTCGTAGCCGATACGGCGCGAAAGCCTGAAGTAGGTCACCATCCCGCCATTCCGTTCCTGCACTGTCAAACAGATCGAAATCCCAGTCCAGCTCTTCGCATACTGCAATAATGTTTCTAGCTGCTTCAATCGCCAAGCCGGAGGCGGAGACGTCATTCTCAGACTCTCTTATGAAGGCCCCATCGGCGCTTAACCGATCGAGCAGTTCAGCGAGCAGGATCACGGACAAGCTTGTCCTCCGTCACGCAGGCGGTTTCAATGGTAAACCGCTCTGCACCCGCAGGCAGTCGGTCACGCCGAACGGTAATTCCTTCTGCATCATCCGGATAAGTCAGTGTTACCCCTTCCGTTGTGCGAACTTTACGAAGTGGCGGTCGCCGCAATGTCTGTCTGTCCGGCCTGAACTCTAGCCCTTCCAGCTTGGCCGCACGAATTCTACGTCGAGTCGTTGACTGAATCGTGCTCCTGACCTCTTCATCCTCAGGGTTGCCAGCAGCTGCGAGTATCGCGTCCGTAATCGCTGCCTCATTGATCTCTTGGCGATCACGTAAAATTCCTTGCGCACGCCGAAACGCACTAGCGACATCCTGCTCAGGAAGTAACTCCTTGCAGGAGGTCAGCGTCGTGCGCAAGACTTCAATAGTCTTCTTGTTCAAGTCTTCATCGCTGAGTGTCCTGGAAACATCCAGAAAGGTGGCGAAGTAGTCACCAATCTCCGGAGAAGACTTCATCCGATCTCGGGTAGAGATTGGCAACTCTGCGACGCCGCCAACCACACGCACGATGATTGACTTCTGGATCGCCTTTTTGTCTGCGATGAACGCCGTGACGATTCGCCGTAGCAGGCCGCCTTCATCCACTGCGGCTTGCTCGATGGCTTCGCGGTAGTCATATTTCACGAAACTGTATATTCTTGTCACTGGATCATGGGTGGACAGCTCAAAGATAAACAGCGCGCCGTCACGGCTACTGCCCACGTGCAAACGCGAGAACTCACGCGATAACGCCTGAGCCCCTTCCTCGAAGCTCACGGTACCAGTGGCAATTAGCTCAATCTGCGCCTTGGTATTGGACGTTTCCTTGAAGCTGTAGACCGGAGATACATCCGTATCAAGAATTCGAGCAATGAAAAACTCTTCATGCTCGACCGCGCGCGCCGGTTCAGGCGAGAAAGCACCATCACCTACCACGTGCAGAATCATGTTAGTGATATGAAGTGAGCCGACCTCATCGTCCGTAAAGAACCCCAAGTCCATTCCCCTGTTTTTGGCGTGACGAGGACTAATACATCCTCTTCATGTTCACCACACTCTCACGCAAGCCAATCACTCCGGCGTCAGCTTGCTATGCTGAACAGTGGATCGTAGGCGATAGCGATAACGACCATTATACCGACGTAATGGGGCACTGCGCGGCCGCGTTTGACCGGTTGTGACCTGTCGAAACCGTTCCGCCGCTACAGGTCCTATTGAGGAACGTCCTCTTCCGGCCACGGCCTCCGTCTCCCCTAGCTGTCGCATCCCGGCCCCACGGACTGGATCCAGGATATCGTCGTCGCTTTCATCCACCCACCGGGGTCACGTCGCCCCGATGGGGTACCGTGGCCCCTTCTTCCAGAAGGAGAAACCACCATGGCACTCGCAATCCTCAACCTCGCGTCACAAGCTTCGTTCGGCGGCGCACGCCTCACGGCGACGTGGGGGCCTGCCCGGATTGCGGGCATGTCATCACCGACCTCGACGGCGAGCCGATCAACCCGGTCGAACTCGAAGCCGAGGAGTCCCGCCGCAAGTGCAGCCACTGCCGTGCACCGCTGTGGTCGTTGATCCGTCCCAGAGGCCTGTCCGCCAGCGATCAGTCCTCCGCCGCCCTCAAAGCCCTGAAGCGTATTCCAACCATCGGGGAAGTCACCGCGCAGAAGCTGATGCAGAAGTTCGGTGATGCGTTCCTCGCGTCGATGCTCGGGGACAACATCCACGAGTTCATCAAGAGGCAGCTTCCCCAGGGCACGTTCGACCTGCTCATCGCCGACGAGGCGCACGAGTACAAGAACGGCGGTTCCGCTCAGGGCCAGGCCATGGGCGTGCTGGCGGCCAAGTCGCGCAAGACCTTGCTGCTCACCGGAACGCTGATGGGCGGCTACGGCGACGACCTGTTCCACCTGCTGTTCCGAGCCCTGCCGGGGCGGATGATCGAAGACGGCTACCGTCCGACCAAGAGCGGCAGCATGACGTCGGCCGCGATGGCGTTCATGCGCGATCACGGCGTGCTCAAGGACATCTATTCCGAGAGCACGGGCACGGCGCACAAGACGGCCAAGGGCACCAAGGTATCGGTGCGCACGGTCAAGGCGCCGGGCTTCGGTCCGAAGGGCGTGCTGCGTTGCGTCCTGCCGTTCACGGTCTTCCTCAAGTTGAAGGACATCGGTGGCAACGTGCTGCCGCCCTACGACGAGGAGTTCCGCGAAGTCGCGATGGACACGGCGCAGGCCGCGGC
>Ga0172382_10003127_pt1 | contig 26606 bp, 23 predicted proteins | sample Leawel138RmetaG_FD_122245 | JGI IMG/M metagenome (GOLD analysis project Ga0172382, IMG submission 122245) | Leachate microbial communities from a municipal landfill in Southern Ontario, Canada - Leachate well 138R metaG | ecosystem: Engineered > Solid waste > Landfill > Unclassified | place...
CCCTCTCCCCGGGGGAGAGGGAACGTATAAGGGCCGCATGGCGGATCACTCAGCCTTTTTAGCTTTCACGTAAGGAACAAACAATGAATCTCTATTACGACAAAGACTGCGACCTCTCCATCATCCGCGGCATGAAGGTGACCATCGTCGGCTACGGCTCCCAGGGCCATGCCCACGCCAACAACCTGAAGGACTCCGGCGTAGACGTCACCGTCGCCCTGCGCCCGGGTTCCGGTTCCGCCAAGAAGGCCGAATCCGCCGGCCTGAAGGTGAAGAGCGTGCCCGAGGCCGTCGCCGGTGCCGATCTGGTGATGATCCTGACTCCGGACGAGTTCCAGTCCAAGCTCTACCGCGAAGAACTGGAGCCAAACCTGAAGCAGGGCGCCACCCTGGCCTTCGCCCACGGCTTCTCCATCCATTACAACCAGATCGTGCCGCGCGCCGACTTGGACGTGGTCATGATCGCGCCCAAGGCGCCGGGCCACACCGTGCGCAGTGAGTTCGTGAAGGGCGGCGGCATCCCCGACCTCATCGCCGTGTACCAGGACGCCTCCGGCCAGGCCAAGCAGAAGGCCCTGTCCTACGCCTCCGCCATCGGCGGCGGCCGCACCGGCATCATCGAGACCACCTTCCGTGACGAGACCGAGACCGACCTGTTCGGCGAGCAGGCCGTGCTGTGCGGCGGCGCCGTGGAACTGGTGAAGGCCGGTTTCGAGACCCTGGTGGAGGCGGGCTACGCCCCCGAGATGGCCTATTTCGAGTGCCTGCACGAGCTGAAGCTCATCGTCGACCTCATGTACGAGGGCGGCATCGCCAACATGAACTACTCCATCTCCAACAATGCGGAGTACGGCGAGTACGTGACCGGTCCCCAGGTCATCAACGAGGAGAGCCGCTGGGCGATGAAGGAAGCCCTGCGCAATATCCAGAACGGCGAATACGCCAAGCGCTTCATCCTCGAGGGCATGACCGGTTATCCGGAAATGACCGCGCGCCGACGCCTCAATGCCGAGCACCCCATCGAGGTGGTGGGTGAGAAGCTGCGCAGCATGATGCCCTGGATCGCCGCCAACAAGCTGGTCGACAAGACCAAGAACTGAGGCGGTGCCGAACAGACGGCCGGACCCTGGGTCCGGCCGTTTGCTTTTGCAAATCCCCACCACCATGGCCCAGCGCTATCCCATCATCGCCCGCGAAGGGTGGCTTCCCGTCGCCTTCTTCACCGTCGTCGGCCTTTATGCCTGGGAGCGCTGGAGCGGCGCCGTGGCGGTGGTCGCCTGGGTTGTCGCCGCCGTGCTGGCCTTCTATTTTCGTGACCCGCCCCGTCGCATCCCGCCGGCACCGCTGGCCGTGGTCAGCCCCGTGGACGGCCGGGTGCTGGCGGTGGAGCCGGCATACGACCAACGCATCGGCCGCGATGCGGTGCGCGTGCACCTGGCCATGCGGCCGCTGGGCGTGTTCTCGGTGCGCAGTCCCATCGAGGGCAAGGTGATGCAGCAGTGGTTTCCTGCAGCGGACGAAAACCTGTTCGCGCAATGGGTGCAGAGTGACGAGCACGATGACGTCGTGGTGGTTGCGCTTGGCCGTGGACGCGGCAGGCCGGCCAGTTGCGACCGCCAGTCCGGCGAACGGGTGGGCCAGGGCCAGCGTTGCGGCTTCCTGTCTTTCGGGGGCGACATCGAGGTGTTCCTGCCGGTGACCAGCCGGTTGCTGGTGCAGCCCGGCGATCACGTACAATCGGGTGTATCGGTACTCGCCAGGCTGGTGCACAAGTAGCTGCTTGTCCAACCTGTGCGGGGGTCTCTCCAACCTGGGGGTTATTGCCGGAAGCGAGCCATGCCAAACGAAGAAACCGAAAAGCGGGGACGCGGCATTTACCTGTTGCCCAACCTGTTCACCACCGCGGCATTGTTCGCGGGCTTCTACGCCATCGTCGCGGCCATGAATGGCCAGTTTGAGAAGGCGGCCATTGCGGTGTTCGTGGCCATGGTGCTGGACAGCCTCGACGGACGGGTGGCCCGCCTCACCAACACCCAGAGCGAATTCGGCGCCGAATACGATTCCTTGTCCGACATGGTTTCCTTCGGGCTTGCGCCCTCCCTGGTTATGTACCAGTGGTCGCTCGCGACCATGGGCAAGCTGGGCTGGCTGGCGGCGTTCGTGTATGCGGCCGGTGCAGCGCTGCGCCTGGCGCGCTTCAACACCCAGGTGGGCATTGCCGACAAGCGTTACTTCCAGGGCCTGCCCAGCCCCGCCGCCGCCGCCATCGTGGCCGGCGCGGTGTGGGTCGGCGTGAGCTACGGCGTGGATGGCAAGTCCCTGGTACCCCTCACCTTCGTGCTCACCGTACTGGCCGGTGTGCTCATGGTCAGCAACGTGCGCTACTACAGCTTCAAGGACCTGGATCTGCGCGGCAAGGTGCCGTTCGTGACCGTGCTCATCGTGGTACTGGTGTTCGTATTCGTCTCCATCGATCCGCCCCAGGTGCTGTTTGCCTCATTCCTCGTCTACGCCCTCTCGGGACCGGTGATGATCCTGGTGATGCGCTCGCGCAGGCGCAAGGGAAAGCATGCCAAGGCCAGCGAGGACGACGAAGGCGGCGGACCCAAGGGCTGAATCCAACGCGGAGGCGCGGAGATCGCGGAGGTTCAAGCCCCTCGGTACTCCTTTGCGAACTCTGCGCCCTCTACGCCTTTGCGTTAGACCTTTTCTTTTCTTCTTTGATCAATGCGCGGCGGGTACCGTGCGGAGAGGACCATGGACAAGCTGATCATTTTCGACACCACCCTGCGCGACGGCGAACAAAGCCCCGGCGCCTCCATGACCAAGGAGGAAAAACTGCGCATTGCCAAGGCCCTGGAACGCATGAAGGTGGATGTGATCGAGGCCGGCTTCCCGGTGGCGAGCCCGGGTGATTTCGACGCGGTGCAGGCGGTGGCCGGCATCATCAAGGACAGCACCGTGTGCGGCCTGGCGCGCGCCTTGGACAAGGATATCGACCGGGCCGGCGAGGCATTGAAGCAGGCCAACCGTGGTCGCATCCACACCTTCATCGCCACCTCGCCCATCCACATGCAGCACAAGTTGCGCATGAGTCCCGACCAGGTGGTGGAACAGGCGGTGAAGGCGGTCAAGCGTGCACGCCAGTGGACCGATGACGTGGAGTTCTCGGCGGAAGACGCCGGCCGCTCTGACATCGATTTCCTGTGCCGCGTGTTCGAGGCGGTAATCGACGCAGGCGCACGCACCATCAATATTCCCGATACGGTGGGTTACAACCTGCCGCACCAGTTTGGCGAACTGGTGCGCAGGGTCATCGGCGGGACCCCCAACGCAGACAAGGCGGTGTTCTCCGTGCACTGCCACAATGACCTGGGTCTCGCCGTCGCGAATTCCTTGAGCGCAGTGCTGCATGGTGCGCGCCAGGTCGAGTGCACCATCAACGGTCTTGGAGAGCGCGCAGGCAACGCGGCGCTGGAAGAGATCGTCATGGCGGTGCGCACGCGCAAGGACGTGTTCCCGTGTAGCGTCGAACTGGATACCTCCCATATCGTGCCCACCTCGCGCCTGGTAGCGGGCATCACCGGTTTCGCCGTGCAGCCCAACAAGGCCATCGTGGGCGCCAATGCCTTCGCCCACGAGTCCGGTATTCACCAGGACGGTGTGCTCAAGTCACGCGAGACCTACGAGATCATGCGCGCCGAGGACGTGGGCTGGACCGCCAACCGCATGGTGCTGGGCAAGCACTCGGGCCGCAACGCCTTCCGTACGCGCCTGCAGGAACTCGGCGTGGTGTTCGCCGCTGAGGAGGAACTGAACGCGGCCTTCGAGCGCTTCAAGGAACTCGCCGACAAGAAGCACGAGATCTATGACGAGGACCTGCAGGCGCTGGTGACCGAAGCCGACCTGGAGTCCACCTACGAGGGCATCAAGTTGATGGCGCTCAAGGTCTGTTCGGAAACCGGCACCACGCCGGAGGCCAGTGTCACCCTCAATGTGGACGGCGTCGAGCGTACCGGCAACGCGCCCGGCGGCGGTCCCGTGGACGCGGCGCTCAAGGCCATCGATGCCATCGTCCACAGCGAGAGCGAGCTGGTGCTGTATTCGGTAAACAACATTACCAGCGGCACCGATTCCCAGGGCGAGGTGACCGTGCGTCTGGAGAAGGGCGGGCGCATGGTGAACGGGCAGGGGGCCGACACCGACATCGTCATCGCCTCCGCCAAGGCCTATGTGAATGCGCTCAACAAATTGCTGGCGCCGGCGCGCGCCCATCCGCAGAACGGCGGCGTGTGAGCGGCTTCCTCAATCACCTGTGGGAGCGAGTGTGGGAGCGAGCTTCCGCTCGCGACTGCCTTGTGTGAATCCCCTCCCGCACCAAGACTGACGTGATCGCGATGGACGAACGGAAACGACGCTACCTGGAGGCCATGGGCATCCAGATTTGGCGCCGTCGCAGCGGCACGACGCCTGCTGCGGACGCCACCGCTGCGCCCGCGGAACACCCGCCTGCGGTGGTGGAGCAGGGCCATGATGCCTTGATCCCCGCCGGCGAGCCCAAGCCGCCCGTACTGACGCCCGCCGCCGAACTGGACGACGCCGAGGTCGCGGCCATGGACTGGGAGGCACTCGCGGCGCGCGTGGCCCATTGCACGCGTTGCCCCGAACTGGTCGCGAACCGCACCCAGACCGTGTTCGGGGTCGGCAACCGTGCCGCCGAGGTGATGGTGATCGGCGAGGCCCCCGGCCAGGAAGAGGACAAGCAGGGCGAGCCCTTCGTGGGCCGTGCCGGGCAGCTCCTCAACGAAATGCTGCGCGCCACAGGCTTTGCACGCGAGCAGGTGTACATCGCCAACGTGCTCAAGAGCCGTCCGCCCAACAATCGCGATCCCAGGCCCGAGGAAGCGGCCCGTTGTGAGCCCTACCTGAAACGTCAGATCGCCCTCGTCAAGCCGCGCCTGATCCTCAGCGTGGGGCGTGTCTCGGCACAAAACCTGCTGAAGACCGATACGCCTATCGGCAAGCTCCGCGGCCAGGTGTATCGCTACCAGGAGACCCCTTTGGTGGTCACCTACCATCCGGCCTATCTGTTGCGCGCACCGCTGGAAAAGCGCAAGGCATGGGATGACCTCAGGCTCGCCTTGCGCGTCCTGCACGAGGTGGGTACACCATGAACGAAACCCGGATCCGCCCCATGCACGAGCAGGACGTACCCTCGGTCATCGCCGTGGAGGTGCGCGCCTATTACTCGCCATGGACCGAGGCCATTTTTCGTGACTGCCTGCGCGTTGGCTATTCCTGCTGGGTGCTGGAGCAGGACGCCCAGGTGTTGGGTTATGGCGTACTTTCCGCCGCCGTCGGGGAAGCCCATCTGCTCAATCTGTGCGTGGAACCGGAACAGCAGGGCAAGGGCCACGGCCGCCGCCTGCTCACCCATTTCATCGACGTGGCACGCGGCCACGGTGCCGAGGCCATGTTCCTGGAGGTGCGCCCCTCCAACTACGCAGCCGTCGCCCTTTATGAATCCACCGGCTTCAACCAGGTCGGCTCCCGGCGCGACTACTACCCCGCCCCCAAAGGCCGCGAGGATGCGCTCATCTTCGCTTTGGCCTTGTGAAGGAAAAGCATTAACCACGGGGGACACGGGGAACACGGGGGAAATCAATTTCTCGGTAGGAGCGGCCTCAGGCCGCGATGGCGCGGTATCCGACGACAATCGCGGCCTGAGGCTGCTCCTACAGGCGGGGTAACCCGTGACGGATTTCCCCCCCGTGTCCCCCGTGGTTAATGCTTTTTGCCTTTCTCCCCGCCCACGTTCATTTCCGGACGCGCCGGGCCCGTATCCGGTAAAATGCCGCGCACTTTCAGGTTACCCAAGTCACTATGAGCATCATCGCACGCGAGGCGGCGCGCAGGCGCACGTTCGCCATCATCTCCCACCCGGACGCCGGCAAGACCACGCTCACCGAGAAGCTGTTGCTGTTCGGCGGCGCCATTCAGCTGGCGGGCACCGTGAAGGGCCGCAAGGCGGCGCGCCATGCCACCTCCGACTGGATGGAGCTGGAGAAGCAGCGCGGGATTTCCGTCACCTCGTCGGTGATGCAGTTCCCCTATCGCGACCACGTCATCAACCTGCTCGACACGCCGGGCCACGAGGACTTCTCGGAGGACACCTACCGCACACTCACGGCGGTGGACTCCGCACTGATGATCATCGACGTGGCCAAGGGCGTGGAGGCGCGCACCATCAAGCTCATGGACGTGTGCCGGTTGCGCGATACGCCCATCATCACCTTCATCAACAAGCTCGACCGCGAGGGCCGTGCGCCCATCGAGCTGCTGGATGAGGTGGAGGAGGTGCTGAAGATTAAATGCGCGCCCATCACCTGGCCCATCGGCATGGGTTCGCGCTTCAAGGGCGTGTTCGATTTGTACAGCAATCGCGTGCACCTGTTCACCGCCCAGCACGGCGGGCGCGTGCAGGAAGGCGAGGTGATCGAAGGCCTCAACAATCCGCGCCTCGACGAGCTGTTCGGCCCGCTGGTGGCGGAGCTGCGCGAGGAGATCGAACTGGTGCGTGGCGCGAGCAACGAGTTCGACCTGGAGGCGTTCCGCCGCGGCGAGCTCACGCCCGTGTTCTTCGGCTCGGCCATCAACAACTTCGGTGTGCGCGAGATCCTGGACGCCCTGGTGGAATATGCGCCCGGCCCGCTGGCTCGTGCCACCGTCTCGCGCACCGTGGAGCCCACGGAAGAGAAGTTCAGCGGCTTCGTGTTCAAGATCCAGGCGAACATGGACCCGCAGCACCGCGACCGCATCGCCTTCCTGCGCGTGTGTTCGGGCCACTACAGCCAGGCCATGAAGGTCAAGCATGTGCGTCTCGGCCGCGACGTGAAGATCGCCAATGCCACCACCTTCATGGCCCAGGAGCGCGAGCGCGTGGAAGACGCCTGGCCCGGCGACATCATCGGCCTGCACAACCACGGCACCATCCAGATCGGCGACACCTTTACGGAAGGCGAGGACCTCAAGTTCACGGGCATTCCGCACTTCGCCCCGGAACTGTTCCGCCTGGCACGCCTGCGCGACCCGCTCAAGCTCAAGCAACTGCAGAAGGGGCTGGAACAGCTCTCCGAGGAGGGCGCCACCCAGTTGTTCAAGCCGCTGCGCAACAACGACCTGATCCTGGGCGCCGTGGGTGTCCTGCAGTTCGACGTGGTGGCCTACCGACTCAAGGACGAATACAACGTGGACGCCATCTTCGAACCGGTGAACGTGGCCACCGCCCGCTGGGTGGAATGCGGCGACGGCAAGAAGCTGGAGGAATTCCGCAAGAAGGCCCACGACAACCTGGCCATCGACGGCGCCGGCAACCTCACCTACCTGGCCCCCACCCGCGTCAACCTCGACCTCACCATCGAGCGCTGGCCCGACCTCCGGTTCCGCGCCACGCGCGAGCATTGAGGGGGAGAAGAAAAGATCTCATCGCAAGGGCGCAAAGGGACGAAGTATATGTAGGTCACGTTGACGCACAGCGTCTACGTGACGACCGCCGGTGCAAGTCAGCAGTCGTAGGTCACGTTGCGAAGCTACGTGACATTCCCACCCGGGTCTGTCACGTAGACGCTGTGCGTCAACGTGACCTACGCCCGGTCAGTCTTAACGACTTCATACTCTGCGTCCTTTGCGTCCTTTGCGTCCTTTGCGTCCTCCGCGCCTTTGCGTTGAATCTGCTTTCTTCTGCGGCAGATGCACTCGCGCCCAAGGCGGGATTGAGGGAGAATCGGGGCTCGCATTGGTGTAGGGAATCTCCATGGCGGGTGTGAAGACGGAAGGCCGGTTGACGCTGGCCCGGGTGCTCGACTGGCTGGCCGAGGATGGGTTGCTGGACCGCGAGCGCGCGGACGTGCTCAAGCGCAATATGACGACGCATCAGCGTCATCCGCTGTCGGTGATCGCCGAACGCCACTTTTCCAGTGAAAAACCACCCCACGGCCTGCTCAGCCTCGACGTCCTCAGCCAATGGCTGGCGGCTCGCGTGGGTATGCCTTATCACACCATCGATCCCCTGCGCATCGACGTGGCCGCTGTTACCGCGGTCATGTCCTATGCCTACGCACGGCGCTACAACATCCTCGCCGTGGAGGTGCACCCCGATCAGGTGACCATCGCCTGCAGCGATCCCTTCGAGAAGGAATGGGAGGCGGAGCTGTCGCGCATTTTGCAGCGGCCTATCGTGCGGGTAGTCGCCAATCCGGACGATATCGCGCGTTTCCTCGTGGAGTTCTACACGCTCTCCAAGTCAGTGCTCGGTGCCCAGGAGCGTTCCGCTTACCGGGCGCCCAGCGGGGTGCAGAACCTGGAACAGCTGGTGGAGCTGTCGCGTGCGGGCAAACTGGATGCCAACGACCAGCATGTGGTCAACATCGTGGATTGGCTACTGCATTACGCCTTCGATGAGCGTGCCAGCGACATCCACCTGGAGCCGCGCCGCGAGCAAGGCAACATCCGCTTCCGCATCGATGGCGTCATGCACCTGGTCTATCAGGTGCCGGCGTCGGTGATGGCCGCGGTCACCAGTCGCCTGAAGATCCTGGGTCGCATGGATCTGGCGGAGAAACGCCGGCCGCAGGATGGCCGTCTCAAGACCCGCACACCGGATGGCAACGAGATCGAACTGCGCCTGTCCACCATGCCCACGGCCTTCGGCGAGAAAATGGTCATGCGCATCTTCGACCCGGACGTGCTGGTGAAGGACTTCCGTGCGCTCGGCTTCACGCCCCAGGAAGTGGACACCTGGCAGTCACTCATCAACCAGCCCCACGGTATCGTATTGGTCACCGGTCCGACCGGTTCGGGCAAGACCACCACGCTCTATTCCACCCTCAAGCTGCTCGCCAGCCCCGAGGTGAACGTCTGCACCGTGGAAGACCCCATCGAGATGGTGGAGCCGGCCTTCAACCAGATGCAGGTGCAGCACAACATCGGTCTCGATTTCGCCAGCGGCGTGCGCACCCTGCTGCGCCAGGACCCGGACATCATCATGGTGGGCGAGATCCGCGACCAGGAAACCGCGGAGATGGCCATCCAGGCGGCGCTCACCGGGCATTTGGTGTTCTCCACCTTGCATACCAACGACGCGCCCTCGGCCATCACGCGCCTGCTGGAGATCGGCGTGCCGCCCTATCTCATCACCGGCACCGTGCTCGGCGTGCTCGCCCAGCGCCTCATCCGCACCCTGTGCCCGCACTGCAAGACGCCGGGCCCGGTGGATTCAGGCCTGTGGCAATCGCTGGTGAGCCCGTGGCGCGTGGACGAACCGAAGAACAGCTACCAACCCGTGGGCTGTCTGGAATGCCGCCAGACCGGCTATCTCGGCCGGGTCGGCATCTATGAAATGCTGCTCATGAAAGAAGGCGTCAAGAAACTGATTACCCCCGGCGGCGACATCGACGCCTTGCGCAAAGAGGCCATCCGCCAGGGCCTCAAGCCCCTGCGCCTAAACGGGGCCCAGAAAGTCGCCGCCGGCCTCACCACCGTCGAAGAAGTCCTCCGCGCGGTTCCGCTGAAGTCGTTGTGAAGGCGAAGAATTTCAACGCAAAGGCGCGAAGGACGCAAAGAACGCAAAACTCTTGCAATGCTCCAGCGGGGACCATCAGCTTATCCGCCTCGCACGCTACCGAACCAGCAGGAGCATCGCGGGATCACAACAAGAACTTGTTCCCTTTGCGTCCTCTGCGCCCTTTGCGTCTTTGCGTTGATTCCTCCTACGAGCGCAGGCCCACGCCGCGGCGCAGGAGCCAGAGGCAGTAGGCGTAGAGGACGGCGATGAAGGCGAGGATCACGCTGACGGCAACGCTTGCGCTTACGTCGGATACGCCCAGCAGGCCGTAGCGGAAGGCATTCACCATGTAGAGGATGGGGTTCAGGCGCGAGACTTCTTGCCAGAACTCCGGCAGCATTTGCACCGAGTAGAACACGCCGCCCAGGTAGGTCAGCGGGGTGAGCACGAAGGTGGGAATGATGGAGATATCGTCGAAGCTCTTGGCGTATACCGCATTGATGAAGCCACCCAGGGAAAACAGGAAGGACGTGAGTACCACCACGAACACGGAGAGCGCCAGGTGTTCGGTGCGGATGTCCGTGAAGAACGCCGCTACCGCCGTGACCGCCGCCCCCACCGCCAGGCCACGCGCCACGCCGCCGGTAAGATAGCCGAGCAGGATGACGTAGTTGGGGATCGGGGCGATGAGCATCTCCTCCACGAAGCGGCCGAACTTCGACGAGTAGAAGGACGACACCACGTTGGCGTAGGAGTTGGTGATCACCGTCATCAGAATGATGCCGGGCACGATGTAATCCATGTAACTGAAGCCCTGCACATCGGACAACTGGCTGCCGATGAGTTGGCCGAAGATGATGAAGTACAACGCGGTGGTGATCACGGGCGGCAGGATGGTCTGCACCCAGATGCGCGAGAAACGGCGCACCTCCTTGGTCACGATGGTGCGATAGGCGACGAGCTGCGTATGCGTGTTCATGTTTCTCCAGAAAGGCAGTGAGAAAAAGCGTTAACCACGGGGAACACGGGGGAATTGTTTGTGGGGGGCAGTTCACCTGTAGGAGCGGCCTCAGGCCGCGATAACGCCATTTGGTGAATCCATCGCGGCCTGAGGCCGCTCCTACAGGTACCCGTAATCCTCAAAAGGAATCTCCCCCGTGTCCCCCGTTGGTTGAGCTTTTCTCTTCCTTCTTCATTCCTTCTCGCTTTCCACCAGCGCCAGGAAGAGTTCCTCCAGGCGGTTGGCCTTGTTGCGCATGCTGAGAATGGCGATGTCCTGTCGGGTGAGCTGCTCGAACAGGCGATTCATGCCCTGGTCACGCTGCACGTCCACTTCCAGCGTATGCGGATCGGTGAGGCGTGCGGCGTAGCCGTCCAGTACCGGTGCCTGGGGCAGGGCGTGTTTGAGGTCGAGCACCACCGTTTCCTGATGCAGCGTTTGCAGCAGCTCACGCATGCTGGTGTTCTCGATGATTTCGCCGTTGTCGATGATGGCTACGTTGCGGCACAGGTTCTCGGCTTCTTCCAGATAGTGGGTAGTGAGAATGATGGTGGTGCCGCGCGCGTTCACCTCGCGCAGGAAGCGCCACATGGAGCGGCGCAACTCGATGTCCACGCCGGCGGTGGGCTCGTCCAGGATCAGCAGCTTGGGTTCATGCACCAGGGCGCGGGCGATCATGAGGCGGCGTTTCATGCCACCCGAGAGATTGCGCGTTATGCTCGTACGCTTGTCCCACAGCCCCAGCTGGCGCAGGTAGTGCTCGGCGCGCTCCAGGGCGGCGCTGCGCCCCACACCGTAGTAGCCGGCCTGGTTTATAAGGACCTCGACCACCGGCTCGAACTGGTTGAAGTTGAACTCCTGCGGCACCAGCCCGATATGCCTGCGCGCCGCCATCGTGTCATTGTCGATGTCGTGCCCAAACACCCGCACCGTACCGGCCGTCTTGTTCACCAGCGCCGTGATGATACCGATGGTGGTGGACTTGCCCGCGCCATTAGGGCCGAGCAGGGCGAAGAAGTCGCCTTCTTCCACATCCAGATCGATCCCCTTCAGGGCATCGGCGCCACGCCTGTAGGTCTTCTTCAGACCGCGAATTTCAAGTGCTTTCGTCATGGAGGAAGAATTTAACGCAAAGGCGCGAAGGGCGCAGAGAACGCAAAGAGGTATCCGTCAATTCCGCATCGAGCCCGAGGCTCTTTACATCGAGTTCTCTGCGTCTTAGCGTCGGCTGTTCTTTGGCCCTTACAACGTGATTATCTCCAGCCCGAGTCCGGCCTTTTCCAGGGTGGCGGCGTTGCTGATCACCGCCGTGTGGGCGCGCTCGGGTTTGAGGTAGGTGTCGGCGACGCGTTTGAGGTCTTCCTGACGCACTTCGAGGACTTGTCGGCGGAAGCGGCGGCGCTGTTCGGGGGTGCGGCCGTGCAGGGCGGCGTGGAAGGCCTTCTTGGCCTCGCCCGCGGGCGAACCCGGCTTGTCGATGGCACTGATGACGCCGAGCACGGCCTCTTCCAGCAGACGCCATTCGTGATCCCGCGACACTAACCAGTCCACGGCACGATCGAAGTCCGCGAGGGTCTCCGCCAGGCGAGGATCACGGTAGGAGTAGAAGCGGAACGCGCCGGTATCACCGTCCCAACTGGCACCACCGCCGTAGGCACCGCCTTGTTCACGGATGGCGCGGTGCAGGAAATTATTGCGGAGGAAACCGCCCAGCACCAGCAATGCGGCCGCGTCCGGGTGGTCCGCAGGCACACTGGGATAGGCGCGGGCACAGAAATTCACGCGTGTATTGGTGGCCCAGGCCTGTTGTACGCGCGCGGCCTGGATCGGTGCGGGTGTGAAGACCGAGACGGCGGCGGGCGCGGTTACACCGGTCCAGCAGCGAGCGATGGCATCCAGCACGGCATCACGCTGTTCGGCCTCGGCCACGAGCAGGAACTGGCGCGGGGCCTCCAGTAACGTATTGCGCAGATGCTCGAGGCGCAGGCCGAAGGCTTCGAGATTGGCCCGATCCTCCAGGGAGTCGTCCAGGGCCTTCAGGGTCTGGATACCGAGCAGGCCGTTCCAGCGATGCGCCAGGGCTGCAGCCGGGCTGAGCGTGCTGGTGGCGGCGGCCATGGCGAGTCCATGGCCGTTGCTGGTGACACCCTGCTCGCGGTGCAGGCGCTCCTGCGCGACAAGTTCGCGCAGACGTGTCAATTCGTCAAAGCGTGCGGTCTCGAAGGTCTCGCGCAACAGGTCAGTGAGTGCACCGTGATTGCGTGCCAGCGCCTTGCCTGAGACGACGAACAACCCACGCGTCGCGCCGAGGTTGTCCACGGCCGCCCGCACTACAGCGCGTGCGCCTAGACCGCCGGTGACGCCGGCCTGCAGTGCCTGGGTGGCCAGGTAGTCACGCCCGCCGCTGCCCACCTCGCTCAAGGTGTTGCAGAACACGGGCAGGGTGGCGGTGAGTTCATCGTCCAGGGCGGGCATATCCACCACTAGTTCCTGGTACACCAGCCCGTTGGTGCCGCGTGAGAACCAGGTACCTTTCACTCCGGCGATGGTGGTCTCTTCGCCCTCGGGAATGGGCAGGTCCGCAGGGATGTCGCCTAGCGTCACCTTGGGCAGGATTTCCGGGTCATCCGTGCGCGCCTGGCGTTCGGCCAACCGGGCCGCCTGGCTTACGATGCGCTGGGCCCCGGCATCGTCCAGTTCCGCCTTGATGCGTGCGAGGCGCTCGGTCTCGGCCACCAGGCGGGTGGTGGCGAGCGTGGGGTCCGGTTCCATCACGAGGCGTACGCGGTGGGTATTGTCGAGCAGCAGCCGGCGCGCCAAGCCGCGCAGGTAATCAGGGTTCTTGATGCGCTCACGCAGTTGCGCGAGCACCGGATCGATGTTGAGCGCCGCCACGGGATCGGCGTCGTGGATGGCGGGGGAGAGTGCGTTGAGGATCAGGCCGAGGCCATAGGGATAGTGGTCTCCGCTCACCTCGCGCTGGCTGAATTCCAACTGGTGCAGTATCGCCTCCACCATGGCCTTGTCCACGCCGTTTGCCGCCACGTCCTCCAACGCATCGATGATCAACTGCTCTACGGCGGCGGCGCGCTCCGGTTCGGAGCCTTCCAGACCTGCGGCGAAGATCATCTCGTGTGTCGAGTCCTGCAGCCCGCACAGGGGCGAGGGCGCGCTACCGAGGTCGGTGGTTTCCAGGGCATGGCGCAGGGGCGAGGCGCCGTTGTCCAGCAGCACGCCTGAGAGCAGGTGCGCTTCCAGCACCTCCTCGATATCTGTGCTGCGGCCCAGTAGCCAGCCGAGCACGATGTGGGTCTTCTCCGCCATGTCCTGCTCGTCGGTGGCGTAGCTCGTAGCCACTTCCACCGGCGCCGGGTAGCGTTTTTCATCGGGCACGCGGATGTAGATGGGTTCGCGACGGAAGTGGCTGAGCGCCCTGTCGTGAAATACCGCCTGATGCTCATGGGCGGGGATATCGCCGTAGGTCATGAACACCGAGTTGCACGGATGGTAGTGCTGCGCATGGAAGGCCTTGAGCTGGTCGTAGCTGAGGTCCGGAATGTGTTCGGGATCGCCGCCGGAATTCCAGTGGTACGTGATGGTCGGAAACAGGTGTTCGGTCAGACATTGGTACAGCGCCGAGACGGGCGAACTCATGGCACCCTTCATCTCGTTGAACACCACACCCTTGAACACCAGGTTCGACTGCGGGTCGTCCGGCTTCTCGAATTCCACGCGATGGCCTTCCTGGGCGAAGTCCAGCGGGTCGATGGTGGGAAAGAACACGGCGTCCAGGTTGACGTCCATGAGGTTGTAGAAGTCCTTGCGATTGCGGCTCGCGAAGGGATAGGCCGTCCAGTCGCTCGACGTGAAGGCATTCATGAAGGTGTTGAGCGAGCGGCGTGTCATCATGAAAAAGGGATCGCGCACCGGAAAACGCCGGGAGCCGCACAGGACGGTATGTTCCAGGATGTGGGCCACGCCGGTGGAATCCTCGGGCACGGTGCGGAAGGCCACCAGGAAAACGTTCTGGTCGTCCTGGGTAGCGAGATGGTAGTGCGGGGCGCCGGTGCCCTTGTGACGGAACTCCTGCACTTCGAGGTTCAGAGAGGCCACCGGCGTGCTGCGCACGTAGTCGAATTCCGGATGGGCCGAAGGGGCATTGCTCATTACGAAAGTCCTTGGCGGATGGCGGGCTTGCGCCCGAATGGGAGATGATGGGGCCGCAGACCAAGTATACAAGGTGACCGTTGCCTAAGTACCGGCGGAGGGAAAAGCGGTAACCACGGGGACACGGGGAAGAATTTTTTGTAGGAGCGGCCTCAGGCCGCGATGGCGCAGTATCCGGCGACAATCGCGGCCTGAGGCCGCTCCTACAGGTCACCGATAACCCGTCAAAAGGAAATTCCCGTGTTCCCCGTGTCCCTCGTGGTTAATGCTTTTTCTTCTTTCGGTGCTGATCGCCCATGTTGATAGACACCCATTGCCACATCGACGTTGAGGAATTTGCCGCCGACCGCAGCGAGGTGGTGGCGCGTGCGCGCGCGGCGGGGGTGGTGGCGCAGGTGGTGCCAGGGGTGGTGCAGCCGGGGTGGGTGCACCTGCTCGAGGTGTGTCGCCGTTATCCCGGGCTGTATCCGGCCCTCGGTATGCATCCGGTTTATCTTGATGTGCACCGCCCCGAACATCTGGACGAGCTGAAGGCGCTGGTGACGCGGGAGCGGCCGGTGGCCATCGGTGAGATCGGCCTCGATCACTTCGTGCCGGGCCTGGACCTCGCCGCCCAGCAGGCCTTGTTCGAGGCGCAGCTGAAGATCGCCCGCGACGTGGACCTCCCGGTCATCCTGCATGTGCGCAAGGCCATCGATCCCATCCTGGCGACCCTGCGGCGCATCCGTGTGAAGGGCGGCATCGCCCATGCCTTCAACGGCAGTCGCCAGCAGGCCGAGCAGTTCATCGGCCTGGGCTTCAAGCTGGGTTTCGGCGGGGTCGCCACCTTCGAGCGGGCGCAGCGGATCCGCCGCCTGGTGCATGAACTGCCGCTGGAGGCCGTGGTCCTGGAGACGGACGCGCCTGACCTGGCACCTGCGTGGTATAAGGGCGGGCGCAACAGCCCGGAATACCTGCCGGGCATCCTGGACGTCATTGCGACCCTGCGCGGCGAAAGCCCCGCGCGAGTAGCGGCACAGACCACCGCCAACGCCTGCGCGGTGTTCGGCCTTCCGTTTACCGACCTGAACCCATGAGCGATATCGCACCACTGTATCAACGCACCCACATCCTCCTCGGTGACGAGGGCCTGGAACGCCTGCACCATGCACGGGTCTTCCTGGCGGGCCTCGGCGGGGTGGGTTCCTTTGCCGCCGAGGCGCTGGCGCGCGCCGGCGTGGGCCATCTCACCCTGGTGGACCACGACACCGTGGCCGCCTCGAACCTGAACCGGCAATTGCCGGCCCTGCACTCCACCGTCGGACGCCTGAAGGTGGATGTGATGGCCGAGCGGATCCGCGACATCAATCCGCAGTGCGTACTCACCAGGCGCGCTGAATTCATCCGCGCGGAGGATACCGAAGAACTCCTCGCGCCCGGCTTCGACTTCGTCATCGACGCCATCGACAGCCTCAACTGCAAGGCGGCCCTGGTGGAGACGGCGGTGCGCATGCAGATCCCCGTGGCCTCCAGCATGGGGGCCGGCGGCAAACTGGACCCGACGCGTATCGTCGTGGGCGACCTCATGGACACCGAGGGTTGCGCCCTGGCGCGCGCCATGCGCAAGTATCTGCGTCGGCGCGGCGTGGGGCGCGGTGTGATCGCCGTTTTCAGCAACGAACCCAACCGGCCGCCCCTGCCGCCCGAGCCCACCGGTACCGGCCGCGCCCGCGCCGTGAACGGCACCATCAGTTACATGCCGTCGCTATTCGGCCTCATGCTCGCCGGCACGGTCATCCGCCGCCTGGCCGAGCCTGACTGAACCCGCGGCAGTTGATGGGCCGTAGGTCACGTTGCCGCGCAGCGGCTACGTGACATGACGCGGGTCGGAAATGTCACGTAGCTTCGCAACGTGACCTACCCACTGAAGCGGCAGCCGTGATATGGAAAGTCCGCCAATGAACACAAATGACGCAAAAGGGGGGAGAGATAGCAGCGCGGCGATGGGATCGCCTTCCCGTCCCTGCAGCACAGCCCTTTTGCGTTCATTTGCGTTCATTTGCGTTCATTAGCGGACTTCAACCCGAGGCGGCGCAGTCGTGGTATCGTGCCGCCCCATGTCGCCCGATCGCGCACGTATTTATGCCTGGGCCCTTTACGACTGGGCCAACTCCGCCTTCGCCACTACCGTGATGGCCGGGTTTTTTCCCGTGTTTTTCAAGCAGTACTGGAGCGTCGGTGCCGACGTCACCGAAAGCACTTTCTGGCTCGGCGTGGCCAACTCCGGTTCCAGCCTCATTGTGGTGTTGTTCGCGCCGCTGCTAGGGGCCATCGCCGATCGGGGCGGGGCGCGCAAACGTTTCCTCGGTGGTTTCGCCCTGTTGGGCATCCTGCCCACGGCCGGGCTTTATTTCGTTTCCCAGGGCGACTGGACTACGGCATCGGTGCTCTATGTGCTCGCCACGGTCGGTTTTGCGGGTAGCCTGATTTTCTATGACGCATTGCTGCTCGATATCGCCAACGACAGCAATTTCGACGCCGTGTCCGCGCTTGGGTTCGCCCTGGGGTATCTCGGGGGCGGCCTGCTGTTCGCCCTCAACGTGGCCATGACGCTCGCGCCCGGCGTATTCGGTCTCGCCGATGCGGCGGAAGCGGTGCGCTGGTCATTCGTTACCGTGGCGATCTGGTGGCTGGTGTTCTCGGTACCGCTGTTCCTGCTGGTGCGCGAGCGTGCGGCGCGGGTGAGCACGGGAGCGGTACGCGCCGGCCTGCGCCAATTGCTGGGAACCGTGCGGCGGGTGCGCACACTGCGACCGGTGGCCTTCTTTCTGCTCGCCTATTGGTTCTACATCGACGGGGTGGACACCATTATCCGCATGGCGGTGGACTACGGACTCGCGCTGGGATTTTCCTCCGACAGCCTCATCGTCGCACTGCTGCTGGTACAGTTCGTGGGCTTCCCGGCGGCCCTGGTGTTCGGCCGGCTTGGTGCGCGCCATGGTCCCAAGCGCGGCATCTATCTCGCGCTCACGGTATACACGGGCGTGGTGATCTGGGCCACGCAGATACAGGCCGAGTGGGAGTTCTACATGCTCGCCCTGGTCATTGGCCTGGTACAGGGTGGTGTGCAGTCCCTGAGCCGCTCGCTTTATGCGCGTCTCATCCCGCCGGATCAGTCGGCGGAGTTCTTCGGTTTCTTCAACATCATGGGGAAATTCGCGGCCATCCTCGGGCCATTTTTGGTGGGCTGGACCAGTCTTGCCACGGGTAATCCCCGCCTGTCGCTATTGTCCCTGCTGGTGTTGTTCGGGCTGGGCGCTCTCTTCCTGCGCGAGGTACAGGTGCCGGGGAAAGAGCAATAAGCCGGGTTGGTCGGGTTGCCGCACAAGATCGGGCCCGACCGTCAGGTCATCGGGCGCGGCCAGCAGTCTTTCAAGAAACGACAGGGAGGACCTTGGCGGTGATTCACTACCCGAGCCAGAGGCTTACCTGTTCGGCTGGGAGCGGTTGGGCAAACAAATACCCCTGCGCCTGCTCACATCCGCTGGCGTCCAGAAAACTGCGCTGGACCTCGGTTTCCACACCCTCGGCAATCACGCGTTTTCCCAGCGCGTGCGCCAACGTGGTCACCGCCTGGACAATGGCACGGTCGTCGGGATCGGTGCCGATGTCGCGCACGAACGACTGGTCGATCTTGAGCTTGCTGATGGGCAGGCGTTTGAGGTAGCTGAGTGACGAATAGCCGGTACCGAAGTCATCGACCGCGATCCTCACGCCGAGGGCAACAAGTTCCTGCATCCGTTCGATGCTTTGCTCGATGTGGCGCATGACGGTACCTTCGGTCAACTCCAGTTCCAGGTAGCGGGGATCCAGGCCGGTCTTGGCGAGATTGTTCCGTACCGCCTCGACCACGTCGGCCCGCTCGAAGCGCTTGGCGGAGAGGTTCACACTCACGCACACGGGAGAGAGGCCCTTGTCCAGCCAGCGTTTGGCTTGCGCGCAGGCACGGCTCAATACCCAGTCGTCAAGGGCAATGATCAGATCGCTTTCCTCGGCTACCGGAATGAATCGCTCCGGTTCGAGCAGGCCGAGCTCCGGGTGTTGCCAACGCACCAGGCTTTCGAGGCCGACCAGTTTTCCACTACGCAGGTCGAACTTGGGCTGGTAGACCACACGCAAACCATCGTGCTCCAGTGCATGGCGCAACCCGGTCTCGATGTGTGCCCGTTCCTGGGCGCGGCGGTCGACCACCGGATTGTAGAAACGATAGGTATTGCGGCCCTGCTCCTTGGCTTCGTACATTGCCAGATCGGCACGCCGCAGTAGTCCTTCGGCGCTGGCGTCGTCATCGGGGTAGAGACTGATCCCGATGCTGGTGGTGACGTAGAGGTGCTGCCCCGAAACCTCGAACGGACGGTGGAACACCTCAAGGATATTCGCCGCCACTTCACGGGCCTGTTCTTCCTGTTGCAGGTCGGGCAGAAGTACGGTGAACTCGTCACCGCCCAGCCGGGCGACGATATCAGAGCGGCGCACCCGCGCCGCAAGCCGTTTCGCGACCGCCTGCAGCAATGCATCACCGGCGCCGTGGCCGAGCGTATCGTTTATCACCTTGAAACGGTCGAGGTCGAGAAACAGCACCGCCAGTTTCCGTTCACTGCGCTGTGCCTTCAACAGCTCTGCCTGCAGCAGTTCGAGTAGCAGGCGGCGGTTGGGCAAATCGGTGAGCGGATCGTGCCGGGCTTGATGACGTTCCCGCTCCTCCGCCTGCATGCGTTCGGTGATGTCGGTATCGGTGCCGAACCAACGCACCACGTGGCCGTGTTCATCACGAATGGGCATCGCCCGTGTCAAGAACCAGCGATAACTGCCATCGCGCCCTCGCAGGGGGAAGGTGCCCTCCATGGGGACGGCAGCCTCCAGTGCATGACGGAACATTTCGAGCGCGCGCGGAAGGTGGTCGGGGTGGTGGACCTTCTGCCAGCAGCTGCCCTGTACCTCCTCCGGCGTGGTGCCGGTGTACTCGAACCAGCGCCGGTTGAACCAGAACCGGGAGCCGGAGGCATCGGCCATCCAGGTCAGTTGTGAGATGTTGTCGGCCAGGGTTCGAAAGCGTACCTCGCTCTTGCGCAACGCCGCTTGGATTTCACTCAACTGGGTGATGCGGTTGGCGTTCTGAAGGGCCAAACCCACGGAGGCGCCCACCTTGTCCATGAACGCCTGCTCCGACTCGGTGAAGCTTTTTGCAGGTGTGTGATAGTACAGACCGAAGTCACCGATGGCTCCATCGGCTACGCGCAGCCCGATATCGAGCACCGCACGCACACCGTACCGCTCGACCAGGTCCCGGTTCACGCGTGGTCAGCGCGTGCATCGTTGATGAGAATGGCCCGTCCCTCGCCGATGGCGCCGATAGAGTCACCCAGCGCGTCGTCGCTCAAGCACTGGCCTTGAATGGCTGCCAGGCGTCCGTAGGTGTAGCGGGCAACCCAACCGCAACCGCGGGCTTCGCGCACGTAGATCACCGCCGATTCGGCCCCGACTGCCTTGGCCGTCTCCACAATGACGCGGTGCATGATTTCGTCGAAGTCCAGGGTCGAATGGATGAGTTCATTGATGCGGTTGAGCGCATCACCGAGGGCCTTGTCCCGTGTCAGACGCTCCCGTTGGGCATCGGCAATCTGTCGCTCCTGCTGCAGGCTGGTGACCAGGCGCGCATTGCGCAGTGCCAGGGTCACTGACGCAGCCAGCCGTTCCATGAACGTGACATCCTGGTCGTCGAAGGGGCGTTTGCGGTCGTGGTTGTGGACGGCGAAGTCTGCCAACTCGCCTGCCATCACCTCGATCTCGGTATCAATGAGCGCCTTGATCCCGAACCGCTCCACCCACTCTTCCGTCACCTCCTCGCTGGCCTCGGTGTCATTGATGACGACGACCCGTTTCTCCTCCATGGCCCGCAGCGAGGCTTTCAGTTCCCGCTGTTCCATTTCCCGTCCCTTCAGCTCGGCGGGAAGGCCGCAAAGGTGGCGGATGTGCCACTTGTGCTCGTGTCGCAGATAAATGATGGCCGAATCCGCTACCCCGGTTTCGACCACCGCGCTGACGACACCGTCGAGGATTGCGTCATGGTCGGGGGTGGTGAAAATCACCGAGGTGATGCGATCGAGTGCGGCATCGAGGACCTGGCGGCGCCGCTCCCGTGCCCCCTGCGACGCTCGCTTTGCTGGTACCGCCTCTGCGTAGAGCAATGCGCCGCCCGCACCGTCCGCATCGGGCAGCGGCCTGACATGAACCCGATAGGCCTGCCCGTTGCCGGCACTTGCCAGCACGAGAGAGGGTGGCCTTTCGCCCGCAAGTGCCCGGTACAGTGCCTGAAGGACTTGGGTTTGGGTACCGAACAGTTCGGGCGCCGTGACGGTTCCTTGGCGCCCGCCCGTCGCACGCACCATGCGGGCAAAGGGCGGGTTGGCGCTGAGCAGCTTCCCCTCGGTGGAGAACAGACCGACCGGCCAGGGAAGAAGGGCAAGCTGCGCATCGACGGTGGGCACGCGCTGTCTCTCCCGGAAGATGGGGGGCTTTTCGTCAATCTAGCAGCCGCTTGCTCCCGTCGGAAAACCACCCGCCTCGCGCAAACTCCCACTGAGTACTTTTGGGTGTTTCAACCATGCCCAGGCCGTGGTCTACGCGACTGTCAAAGATGTTTTCCTTTCACGGCCGGAGCCGGGTGCATGTGCATCGGATTGACCTCGCCGGAGGGCTGTGGTCTGCTAACACGCTCGCACGCATGTCAAGGGAGCGGATGCCCTGCCTGTTCAGGCAGGGGGCGGGCGCTTCCGGGTTCCGATACCGGCGCCTCTGCAGTCTGTCGCATGTCACGCCACACTCGAGCGCGCGGTGGCGCCTGGAGCGGCCGCTCCACGGATGACATCGCTGATGCTTGTCGATGCCTCATATCTTCTGTTAGGACGATACATGCAAGATGTGACCGCCGGATTCACGCCGGACGAATGGGATGTACTGCTCAGGTCCCCGGTGGTGGTGTTCCTGTTCATCGCCGCTGCGGAAGGCAAGGTGCAGCCCCCGGAGGTGGCCGCTTTCCAACAGGTACTGGCCAGTGCGCACGGTTACCGCAGCGCACTGCTCGCGCGCGTGCTGGACGAGGTGCAACCCCGGCTGTCCATGCTGCTGGCCCAGGTCCTGACGGGCGGCCAGGACGCCGGCCGTGTGCTACGGGAGGCGCGGACCATCGTGGAGGCACGCCTGACCGCCGGGGAGGCGCAGCTGTTCCTGCAATCCCTGTTCTATGTGGGCAACCAGGTTGCACGCGTAACTCGCGAGGCCGACGGCGCCCTGCGCGACGGCAAGGCTGAAGCCCTGATGACCCTGGCACGGTTGTTCGGGCTGGTTCCGGACGAATGAATCCAGGCGCGGCAGACTATCCGGACAAAGACAAGGAGGAAACCATGCAAACTCAACGCTACAGCGGCCTTTCCCGTGCCATCCACTGGGTGAGCGCCATCATCATTCTTGCCCTCATCGTGGTCGGCTGGTACATGACCGGCCTGGCCGAGGATGACCCGTCGCGTCGTTCGATCTACGGCATGCACAAGGCCTTCGGCGTGTTGACCGTGTTCCTGTTCGTGGCACGCATTGCCTGGCTCCGTGTGAACCCGGCCCCGGAACTGCCGTCGGTGTTCAATGCCCGGGAAAAGCTCGTGACCAAGGGCGTGCAGTCCCTGCTCTACGTGCTGCTGGTCCTCATCCCGGTGAGCGGTTATGTGATGTCCACCGCGGGTGGCCATCCCATCTCCTTCTTCGGCCTGTTCGACCTGCCGGCGCTCATTGGCGAGAACAAGGCCGTGGCCGGCTTCGCCCACGAAGCCCACGCCATCCTGTCCTATGCGGGGTTGGCGCTGGTCTTGCTGCATATGGCCGGCGCCCTCAAGCATCGCGTGCTGGACAAGGGTGGCGAGTCCGACGTGTTGGCACGCATGCTCTGAGCAGCAGGGAGGATAAGAAAAGGAGAGTGACGCCGGGGAGAGCCGCGAGGAATGCTGCGCTGTGTTCCGTCACCGCGGCTCTGTACCCGACCCTGTGCGAAGCACACGTTTCATGAGTGACGCGCCGCCAGGCTTCAAGAGAAGCTGCTCACCTGCAAGCAGGGCTCCCCTGTTTCTCCACCCCTAGGCAGCTTCACGCACCTCAGTAGCTGTGACGGCGATGCGCTCACCCGCAGGGCGGAAGATGCGTGCAGCGAGCTGCATTTCACGCAGGTAATTCAGCAGCGCGAGCATGAATGCCAGGGTCGCGGCCACGAACAGGGCGGCGATGACGGGGGCCGTCTTCAGGCCGAAGAAGAAGCTGAGGAAAATGACGGCGATGACCGCGGAGATGCACAGTGCCGCAGCCGTGGACAGAGCCACCGCGCGGTACACCAGGCGGGCGCGCCGGGACAACTGGGCCTCCGTGTCACTATCGGTACCGGCGGACCGGGCGTCTTCTCCGCTCGCTTCCAAGGACCGCAATCGATCGACGATACGCGCCAAGCGCGCGTTCAGAACCGCCAGCATGGCGGCAATGCCGGTAAGCAGAAACACGGGTGCGACGGCGAGCTGGATGACATTGACAATGGTATAAGGCGCATCGAGCATAAAAGCCCTCCCTGGCCACTGAGACGAAAGTCTAGCCAAGCGTCTCAAGGACGCGGTGCAGACCAAGCAATGGCCTTGAATACTTGGGTTGTCGCTGTGCGGAAGTGTGAGACCGCCGGATTCAGCGTCGACCGGACTTTCGCTGCACCTTCATGTATGAAGCAGTCATGGTGGCGAACAGCGCCGGCAGCATGGCCCCAATGAGGAAACGCGTCGAGATGTCGACCTCGAACAAATAGTGCCCCATGCAAATGCCTGTGGCGGCGATGATGAAAATGTTGAGGGCAACACGCAATGGGTGTCCCGCGTAGTCCTCAATGAACGTGTCCTTCCACTTCACTCGTTTTGCCTCCAACTGGAAAACTGCAAGGTTAGAGAGCCCTGAGGTTAGAGAGCCCTTCTGTCGCCGAAGGCCGGACCCGTCACAGTTCGTATGCACACCTGGGATTTGTGATGCAAATCGGGGATTTTCTTCACGTTCGGTGGGCCATGGCCGCCTGCATTCATACGGCAACCTTCACTACGACCTTGTGGATGCTCCCGGCGTTCACCAGAGGCGCGTGTGCATCTCCAGGGAAAAAGATGCAGAAGCATCCCGCCGGCGTGACCACCCAGCTCTCGGGCACGTCGTCGAAGAACTGGATGTCCTTTTGTTCGCTGTATTCCCCGAGCGGCTGCGTGCAATCCGCCGCCGGCTTCCAGCCCATTTCATCGCTACCGGCAATGATGAACTGGATGTCGATGAAACGCCGATGGCATTCCAGCGGAGCCTCATCGCGGGTACGGCCGTGGCCCTGGGAGACGATGGCGAAAACATCCTCGCCGGCGATGACATGGCGTCCCTGCGGCAGGGCGCTGAGATCCGTATCGCTCAGGAACGCGAAGGCTCGGGGGAAGTGACGATGCAGGGCATGGTAGTGTGAGGCATTGGCCAGGGTGTCGAGTATCATGGTGTGACCGTTCAGGCGAAGATGACGCATCTTAAGGGGCGCATCCTTTGCTGAAAAGGCCGGCATGAATTACCCGGGACTACGCTTTTCCGTGACAGGCCATGCCATTATCACCAAGGCGAAAGGAAGCCATGCCGGTGCTCGCAGTGGACAACCTGGGCAAGGCCTATGCCGGAGGCACTGCGGTGGCGGGTGTCTCGTTCCAGGTGGGGCGTAATGAGATCGTCGGCTTGCTTGGCCCTAATGGGGCGGGCAAGACCACCATCATTAACATGATCCTCTGCGTGCTGGAGCCTACGGCAGGGCGCATCCGCATCGAGGGCACTGATATTGCGACCGATCGCGCGGGCGCGTTGGCATGCACCAACTTCGCCGCCGTGTACGCCCCACTGCCCGGCAATCTCACCGTGGCCCAGAACCTCCGTATCTTCGGCATGCTCTACGGCGTGCACGACCTTGCCGGGCGCATCGACGCACTGCTGGCGCAATACGATCTCGAACACTTCCGCCATACCAAATGCGGCGTGCTCTCGTCGGGCGAGCAGACCCGCGTGTCCCTGGCCAAGGCCATGCTGAACAGCCCGCGTCTGTTGTTGCTGGACGAACCCACGGCCTCGCTCGATCCCGCCGCCGCCGACGACATCCGCCACCGTATCCGCGACTTCGCCTCGCGCGGTACCTGCGGTGTGTTGTGGACCTCCCACAACATGTATGAGGTGGAGGCGGTGTGTGACCGCGTGTTGTTCCTGTCGCGGGGCCGGATCCTGCTGGAAGGAAATCCAAAAACACTTCCGGGTGAGCATGGCAAGGCGAACCTCGAGCAACTGTTCATTGCTCTGGCACGTGAGCCGCTGGCGCTGGGCGCGGGCTGAATCCATGAGCATCCAGCGTATCGCGGCCGTGGCCTTGCGCCAGTTTTACCTGATGCGCGGCAGCCCCGCGCGTGTCCTGCCGCTGTTCGCCTGGGTGGCCATCGATATCGTCCTGTGGGGCTACATCACCCGCTTTCTCAACGAGGTGTCCGCTGCAGGACTGGATTTCGTACCTTTGCTGCTCGGTGCCGTGCTGTTGTGGGACTTTTTCGGGCGTGTCATGCAGGGGGTGACCACCACCTTTTTCGAAGACGTGTGGTCGCGCAATTTCCTGAACCTGTTCGCGACGCCCATCTCCGTGGGTGAATACGTGGGCGGTCTGGTGGTCTCCAGCATCATTACCAGCACCGTGGCACTGTTTGTGATGCTGGCGCTGGCGAGTGCGGTGTTCGGGCTTTCCTATTTCACCTACGGCCTCGCCTTCATTCCCTTCCTGCTGGTGCTGTTCCTGTTCGGCATCGCCCTGGGGGTGTTCGCGAGCGCCACCGTGCTGCGCCTCGGCCCGGCCGCGGAATGGCTCATCTGGCCCATTCCGGCGTTGTTGTCACCCTTCGTCGGCGTGTTCTATCCGCTCGCCACCTTGCCGGAGTGGATGCAGGTGTTGGCTTACGCACTGCCGCCGTCCTACGTTTTCGAAGGCATGCGGGCGTTGCTGGCCGGCGGGCCGTTTTCGGTCTGGGCCCTGTTGTTCGGGGTGGTGTTGGCGGTGTTGTATGTGGTGGGGGCGGGGTGGTTTTTCGTGCGGGTGTATCGGCACGCGGTGAGGACGGGATTGTTGGCGAGGTATAGCGCGGAGACGGTGAGTTGATGGGGCGAGTGTGGCGTAGGTCACGTTGGCACGGAGCGGCTACGTGACGTTTTGGCCGTGTTTGCGTGATCGAAGGATGCGCTACGCGCGAAGAATGTTTTTGACGGGGGATTCCGTCCCCCTACGCCGGGTTCCTTTTCTTTGAGCGGCCAAAGAAAAGTACCTCGTCGTAGGGGGGCGAAAACCCCCGTCTAATCAATCTTCGCGCGAAGCGCAGCCTTCGAAATACCGCACGACGCGAATGTTGCGAAGATGTCACGTAGCTTCGCAACGTGACCTACGTCGTCACCCGTCCGTTACACCGCCGCAACGCCACCCCGCGAATCGGGAGCGGAAGCTCGCTCCACAAGGAAGGCTACAGCTTGCCGATGCGCTCCACCTGCTCTTCGAGCTTGGCAATCGCCCCGCGCATCTCCTCCACGCGCTTGCGCTCGCCCGCGACCACTTCGGGCTTGGCCTTTTCGGCGAAGTTGGGGTTGGCCAGCTTGGTTTCGCCGCGTTCCAGGTCGTTGCGCAGCTTGGCGATCTCCTTGGCGAGGCGCGCGAGTTCTGCGTCCTTGTCGATGAGGCCGGCGAGGGGGATGCAGAGTTTCATCTCGCCCACCAGCGACACGGCG
>Ga0172382_10003128_pt1 | contig 26604 bp, 22 predicted proteins | sample Leawel138RmetaG_FD_122245 | JGI IMG/M metagenome (GOLD analysis project Ga0172382, IMG submission 122245) | Leachate microbial communities from a municipal landfill in Southern Ontario, Canada - Leachate well 138R metaG | ecosystem: Engineered > Solid waste > Landfill > Unclassified | place...
AAACGGGCGGTTAAATGTGCTGTTTCACCGCCCGCGATACGTGCCTTTCGGGTCCGTGGTGCTTCTGGACCGTTACGAAAACGCACTTTACACACGGCAGCACGAGACCCGTAGTTGTTTAACGAAACCGAGGCCATATTATTACCTAGATCCAAAGTATCTACGGCTATTTCCGCACCATTAAATTGTTTTTCAACTTCAAATGGAAACGCCAACGCCATAACAGGAAACATTAGCGGCAGTATTATTATGATTTTTTTCATGCTGTACTCGCACATCAATTTACCCCCGCAGTGTAACGCATCAACACCGATAAACAGCCTGCACAGTGATAAAAGCTGATAAAAAACACTGTATTTGCCGACAATGGCCATCTATCATCACTGACTTACTGCACCTCACCTTTATCGCAGAGGTCTAAGCGACAGCACCGACCTGCTGATTTCTTCCTTAAGCCCAGTACGATTTAATATTTTTATGCAGACATTTAATAGCGCCGTTACGACAATCAATAATCTGGTTTGGGGAACGCCCATGCTGATTGCCATCTTAGGCAGCGGCGTGTTCTTGATGCTAGCTTTAAAATTTATGCCCGTGCTTAATATTAAGCGCGGCTTTTTAGAGATCTGGAACGGCCGCGCCAAAGGTGATGCCACTACCGGTCAGATCAGCCCTTTTGCAGCCTTAATGACCACCCTTGCCGCTACCGTTGGCACAGGTAATATTGCTGGAGTGGCGACAGCTATTGTCTTGGGTGGACCCGGCGCGCTCTTTTGGATGTGGTGTACCGCTCTGGTAGGCATGGCCACCAAGTATTGTGAAGTGGTACTCGCTGTGCATTTTCGCGAAAAGAACAGCCACAATCACTTTGTTGGCGGGCCTATGTATGCGATTAAAAATGGTCTCGGTCGCAAATGGGCCTGGCTAGGTGCTTGCTTTGCAGTGTTTGGCGGTCTTGCCAGTTTTGGCATTGGCAATATGGTTCAGGTCAACAGTATGGCCGCCAGTCTTGAAGTGTCTTTTGCCATACCAGCGTGGGTCAGCGGTCTATGTATTATGGTTTTGGTCGGGATGGTTATCTTAGGGGGAATTCAGCGCATTGGCGCAGTAGCACAAACCCTAGTGCCCTTTATGTGCCTTGCGTATGTACTGGCCGCACTATTTGTACTCATTAGCCACTATCAGGCCATTCCTGCGGCACTGTTATTGATTATTGATTCAGCCTTTAATGGCCACGCTGCCGTGGGCGGTTTTGCCGGCGCGGCCATGATCGCGGCATTACGTTTTGGTGTTGCCCGTGGGGTTTTCTCCAACGAAGCAGGTCTCGGCAGTGCCGGTATCGCACAAGCAGCCGGGACCAGTGATGATCCGGTTGTTTCGGGTTTAATTGGGATGATGGGCACCTTTATCGACACCCTGATCATCTGCAGCATGACGGGCTTGGCGATTATTTGTTCGGGGGTCTGGAGCAGCGGTCTCAGCGGAGCAGCATTATCATCAGCAGCCTTTGAATCGGCAATGCCGGGCACCGGTAACTACTTACTGACAGTAGCACTGGTGGTTTTTGCTTTTACCACGATTTTAGGCTGGAGCTATTACGGAGAACGCTGCTGGGAGTTTTTATTTGGTGCCCGCGCTATTTTACCCTATCGTTTGATTTGGGTGGCAGTAGTACCCCTGGGCGCCATCAGCCAACTGGATACAGTATGGCTGTTAGCCGACACCCTAAATGGCTTAATGGCACTGCCTAACTTAGTGTCGCTGTTAGCTCTCAGCCCTGTCGTTATCCAGCTCACTAGAGCACACTTTGCACAGCGTTAAGGTACAACTATGACTCACTATCAATCTCACTCAAAGCGCTGAGAGTGCCCTCAGGCACACGTGATAGCACGATATTAACACGACGATTAAGCGCCCGATTGGCGGCGCTATTATTGGGCTTTAACGGATAACGCTCGCCATGAAAGCGCAGCACAATGTGTTCTTCAGGGACGCCGTGTGCGATAAAAAACTGCTTAACGGTCAACGCACGTCGACGTGAAATCTCACGATTACTGAGGCGATTACCCCAACTGTCAGAATGCCCGTCCAGTTCAATTTGATTGACTGTCGGATCTTCTTTTAAATAATCCACAATCGACTGTAAGCGCGCTTGCGCCGACTCACTGATCAACATATCGGTACTGGGAAAACTTATCCGCGTTTGCTTAAGCTGTTCAAAATTGTACGGCAACAAACCAGCCGTACAGCTGAGGTAGCGCTGATACGCATCTGAAAAACGCGCCGGCAAGAGTCGCACTTCAAGCGCCTCTCCTTGACCAGTGCGGTGACGGATTAATGGACCGCGCCCCTCCAACAACCCAGTTAGCAAACGACCTGCTTGTAACTGTGAAGCCTGCAGCGCATTGCCATCGTTATTGACTAAGACAATACCCAAGTTAATATCGCCTTGGTTTGTGCGCCAAGGCGCGGCGGCAGCCAATAAGGTTGCCGAACCACGGCTCAGCCAAGCTTCTTGCGCTTGCAGTTTAAAAATAGAGTTTTCACCGGCACGGCGAACAAACTCGCCTTGGCCAAACCCTTTAACAGGTTGTGCTAAACGACACTCAAAGCGATCGCCTTCCACCGTCCATTCAACATGCTCTAATGGCGTTTGAAAGGTTAATGCCAGCGCAGGCGTTGCCAGCAGACCCGATAAAACTAAAAAAACACCTAAGCGCATTGCGCTCTCCCGTCACCAAAATGCTCGCTTAAGCTATCGGTAACAATCAGGAAAACTTTAAAGCAGATGCCCAGACCGCGCTTTTACGGTAGCATTCCATCTATTATATTTAAATAGACTGACTGGAAGCCTTCATGATTGACCGTCTTACCCTGCTGCGACCCGATGATTGGCATATTCATCTGCGCGATGGCGCAGTTCTGCAGCACACTGTTGCCGATGCTGCACGCACCTTTGCCCGTGCGATTATTATGCCCAATCTAGTACCGCCCGTACGCAACACAGCGCAAGCCGATCAATACCGTCAACGTATTTTAGACGCCCGTCCAGCGCAAAGCACATTTGAGCCGTTAATGGTGCTTTACTTAACAGATCAAACCTCAGCGGCTGATATTAAAGACGCTAAAACCAGTGGTTTCGTGCACGCCGCCAAGCTCTATCCAGCCGGTGCAACGACTAACTCAGACTCAGGTGTAACCTCGCTTGAAGCCATTTACCCAGCGCTAGAAGCCATGAGCGAAGTCGGTATGCCGCTGTTAGTGCACGGTGAAGTCACCCACCACAGTGTTGATATCTTTGATCGTGAAAAGCGTTTTATTGATGAACAGTTGATTGGTTTGGTGAATCGCTTTCCCAATTTAAAAGTTGTACTCGAGCACATCACTACCGCTGACGCCGTCCAGTTTGTTACAGCGGCCAGTGACACTGTCGCAGCCACTATTACCGCTCATCACCTGCTCTACAATCGTAACCATATGCTTGCCGGTGGTATTCGTCCGCATTTTTATTGCCTACCGATTCTTAAGCGCAATACTCATCAAGAGGCTTTATTGGATGCTGCGACCAGTGGTTCAGCTAAGTTTTTCTTAGGTACTGACTCTGCACCGCACGCACAAAACACTAAAGAAAACGCCTGTGGTTGCGCAGGCTGCTATAGCGCTTACGCAGCGATTGAGTTGTATGCCGAAGCGTTTGAGCAACGTAATGCACTGGACAAACTCGAAGCCTTCGCCAGCCACTTTGGCCCTGACTTCTACAATTTACCGCGCAACCAAGACAGCATTACTTTAGTGCGCGAGCCTTGGACTGTGCCAGCCTCTTTAGCCTTTGGGGAACAACAATTGGTGCCATTACGTGCCGGTGATACCTTGAACTGGCGTGTATTAGGAACTCAGCTATGAGCCAAGACATCGAAGACTACGAATACGACCTGCCAAATAACACTAACAATGGCCATGACAAACACAGCGGTGGCTTGAAATCGGCAATGGCACGGCGTTTTCGTGGCTATTTGCCCGTGGTGATTGATGTGGAAACCGGTGGCTTTAATAGCGCCACCGATGCCTTACTGGAAATTGCCGCAGTGATTCCAGCCATGGATGAAGAAGGTTTACTCTATGCGGAGCACACCTTATTTTTCCGCATCAAACCCTTTGAAGGCGCGAATATTGAGCAAGCAGCGCTAGATTTCACCGGTATTAAACTTGATCACCCTTTACGTATGGCGGTGAATGAAGATCATGCTTTAGGTGAAATTTTTAAAAGTGTACGTAAATCTTTAAAAGCCAGCGGCTGTAAGCGTGCCATCTTAGTGGGCCATAACAGCCATTTTGACTTAGGCTTTCTAAATGCGGTGGTTGAACGCTGCGGGATTAAACGTAACCCTTTCCACCCGTTCTCAAGCTTTGATACCGCTACTTTAGGCGGTTTAGCTTATGGACAAACAGTCTTAGCAAAAGCATGCGAAGCGGCAGAAATTCGTTTTGATGCCCGTGAAGCGCATAACGCCCGTTACGATACCGAAAAAACTGCGGAACTGTTTTTTGGCATCGTTAATCGCTGGAAAGAAATGGGCGGTTGGGACGACTTTGAGTAACAGCAAAGCATCCTAATGAGAACCAAGCTATAAAAAAGGCTGTCAGCACTTAATGTGCTACAGCCTTTTTTATTAACTGCCTGAGTCCAGTCCTTACAACTGTTTAGCGCCAAGCAAGCAGCAGTCAACAGTTAATATTCACTTTAAGCGGCGCTCAATGCCCTTCTCAACTAAAATTTTCGCGGAAATTTCTTCTACAGAAAAATGCGTGGTGTTGATAAAGTTTATATTTTCCCGCTCAAACAAACCCTCAACCTCTCGCACTTCAAACTCACATTGTGCGTAACTGGCGTAGCGGCTGTTCGGTTTGCGCTCATTACGAATCGCCGCTAAACGATCCGCATCAATGGTTAAACCAAAGAGCTTATCTTTATGCGCTTTTAAAGACGCTGGAATTTGCAAGTGCTCCATATCATCTTCAGTGAGTGGATAGTTGGCCGCACGAATGCCGTACTGCATCGCCATATATAGGCAGGTTGGCGTTTTACCGCAACGCGACACACCCACCAAGATAATATCCGCACTGTCGTAATGACGAGTACGACCACCATCATCATTATCTAAGGCAAAATGGACTGCCTCAATGCGTTCCATATAGTTAGCGCTATGCGCGATCGAGTGGGATTTTCCGACGGAATACGAAGAGCGCTCATTCAGTTCTTCTTCTAGCGGCGAGAGAAAACTGGAAAAAATATCCACTTTAAAGGCATTGGCAGTGGTTAGAATATCGCGAATTTCAGCATTAACAATAGTATCGAAGACAATGGGTCGCATGCCCTCACTTTCCGCAAGCTCATTAATTTGCTGTACCATTGCCTGTGCTTTTTCGACAGTGTCAATGTAAGGTCGAGTTAAACGGCGAAAGTCGATATTATCGAACTGCGCTAATAAACTTTGCCCAAGCGTTTCGGCAGTAATACCTGTTCCATCAGAAATAAAAAAAGCTGTACGTTTCATAATTGCCAAAAGCCTTAAGTCGTGAAGAGTTCTCGGTTATTATAGGCAGGTTTTTTGCCAGACATGTTGTCCGGCGACATTGTGACCCATTTTCCCCAAACAAGGCCAATAGATTACACTGGCCTTTTCAATACAGACGTGGAGAGATCACCTTGGTTGAGTACGTAGTTTCCCTCGATAAGCTCGGTAACCATGATGTTGAGCGTGTAGGGGGCAAAAACGCTTCCCTAGGCGAAATGATCAGCAACCTTGCAGGCGCAGGCGTTTCAGTTCCAGGTGGCTTTGCCACCACCGCCCAAGCCTACCGTGACTTTATTGATACCAATAATCTAGATGCGCGTATCCATGACTTGCTGGATGCTTTAGACACGGATGACGTTAATGCGTTAGCCAAAGCTGGCACGCAAATTCGCCAATGGATTTTAGATGGTGACTTCCCAGCACAGCTGGATGCCGATATCCGTAGCGCCTTTGCCGAAATGGCTAACGGTAATGACAATATGGCGGTTGCTGTACGCTCTTCAGCCACCGCAGAAGACTTGCCAGATGCTTCTTTTGCTGGTCAGCAAGAAACATTTTTGAATATTCGCGGTGTCGATAATGTTATTCGCGCAGCGAAAGAAGTGTATGCCTCATTATTTAATGACCGCGCCATTTCTTATCGTGTACACCAAGGCTTTGACCACCGTGATGTAGCCCTATCAGTCGGTGTGCAGCGTATGGTGCGCTCAGAAACTGCAGCGGCTGGCGTGATGTTCAGCCTCGACACTGAGTCTGGTTTCCGTGATGTCGTGTTTATCACCGGTGCCTACGGCCTGGGTGAAACAGTCGTACAGGGCGCAGTTAACCCTGACGAGTTTTATGTGCACAAACAAACCTTAGCCGCCGGTCGTCCAGCGATTTTACGTCGTAACTTGGGCAGTAAAGCGCTGAAAATGATCTACGGTGCTGTTGCCAGCGCAGGCAAATCAATTCAAACCGTTGATGTCGCGCCAGCTGATCGTATGCGCTTTTGTCTGACCGATGCCGAAGTCACTAATCTTGCTCAACAAGCAGTGATCATTGAACAGCACTATGGCTGCCCAATGGATATCGAGTGGGCAAAAGACGGTGACGATGGCAAGTTGTACATTGTCCAAGCCCGTCCAGAAACCGTTAAAAGCCGCAGCAACCTCAATGTCATGGAACGCTACTTGCTGAAAGAGCAAGGTACAGTTCTGGTTGAAGGTCGCGCTATTGGTCAACGTATCGGTGCTGGCCGCGTCCGGATCATCAATGATATCTCCGAGATGGACAAAGTTCAGCCGGGCGATGTGCTGGTTTCCGATATGACCGACCCTGACTGGGAACCGGTGATGAAACGCGCCAGTGCGATTGTCACCAACCGTGGCGGCCGTACCTGTCACGCGGCGATTATTGCTCGTGAACTTGGCATTCCAGCCGTCGTTGGTTGCGGTAATGCCACGACATTACTGAAAGACGGTCAAGGTGTCACAGTATCCTGCGCTGAAGGCGATACCGGTTATGTCTTTGAAGGCGAACTGAATTTTGATATCCGCACCAACTCTGTGGATGCCATGCCTGACTTGTCGTTCAAAATCATGATGAACGTCGGTAACCCTGACCGTGCCTTTGATTTTGCGCAACTGCCAAACGAAGGAGTGGGTTTAGCCCGCCTTGAGTTTATTATTAACCGCATGATCGGCGTGCACCCAAAAGCACTGCTGAACTTCAATAGCCTACCCAGCGACTTACAAGACAGCATTGAAAAACGCATTGCCGGCTACGCCAGCCCGATTGACTTCTATGTCGACAAGCTGGTTGAGGGCGTCAGTACTTTAGCCGCTGCCTTCTGGCCGAAAAAAGTTATTGTGCGCTTGTCTGACTTTAAATCCAACGAATACGCCAACCTGATTGGTGGCAAGCTCTATGAACCCACCGAAGAAAACCCAATGTTGGGCTTTCGTGGTGCGTCACGTTATATCAGCGAATCATTCCGTGATTGCTTCGAGCTGGAATGCCGCGCAATGAAGCGTGTACGCGATGTGATGGGTTTAACCAACGTTGAACTGATGGTGCCGTTTGTGCGTACCGTCAACGAAGCGGCACAAGTGGTTAGCCTGCTCGAAGAGTATGGCCTTAAGCGTGGCGAAAACGGCTTACGCTTAATCATGATGTGCGAATTACCCTCCAATGCGTTGTTAGCCGATGAGTTCCTTGAGCACTTTGATGGTTTCTCAATTGGTTCCAACGATATGACTCAGCTCACCTTGGGTCTCGACCGTGACTCAGGCGTGATCGCGCACCTGTTTGATGAGCGTGATCCAGCGGTTAAAAAACTGTTATCGATGGCCATTCAAGCCTGTATTAAAGCTAATAAATACATTGGTATTTGCGGTCAAGGCCCATCCGACCACCCCGATCTAGCACGTTGGTTAATGGACGAAGGTATCGAAAGCGTTTCCCTCAATCCAGACTCAGTACTGGATACTTGGTTCTTCCTCGCGGAAAACAACTAAGCGTCTGACTCACCTGCACGCCTAATCAGGGCGTGCAGGTGCACTATTGATCAAGCAATACTCTGACCAGCCCTCTATCCCTAGACCCTCTTATCTCACTCCTAGCAAGCCTGTACGGCATAGATTACACGCAATTACACTGCACATTCAGTTATAAAGAACAACTTCTATATAACCATATAGCAAATCATTCCTTTTGCATCAGCGCACTATGTGCCATTATTACGCCACAGATCTAGGAGTTATCGCTATGAAACCTATATACGCCTACATGGCGTTTTTTTTATGCGCATTATTTAGCAACGCACAAGCGGCAACCTACCAGCCCTTAATCGAAGCGCAAGAGTTAAATGAAGCGCTCAGCGTTCATCCACAGTTGCAGCTTATTGATATCCGTAGCCCAGAAGACTATGCCGCAGGACATATCCCTGGTGCTCTGTCAGCGCCTTACGGACAATGGCGTGGTCCAGCGGATAACCCTGGAAAGCTCGCTGACAATGCTTACTTTGAACAACTGCTACAAAAACTGGGCTTAACTAATCAACAGCCTATTGTGGTGTACTCCAGTGGTGCTGATGAAACCGATTTCGGTGCAGCAGCGCGTGTTTATTGGACGCTGAAATACTTAGGTTTAACCGATTTAAGCATTCTCAATGGTGGTTTGCAGCAGTGGCAGCAAACGCTGGTCAGCGACACAACACAAGTGCAAGCCAGCCAACTGAAGGTGCAAAGCAATCCTAAGTTGGTGATTTTCAAAGATGAACTCTTAGACAAAATCACTCAACACGACACCCACTACCAGCTATTGGATGCGCGTCCGCCACTTTTCTATCAAGGTCAAGTCAAAGCACCAACAGCCAGCACCGGCGGCACTATTGCGACTGCGCAAAACACGCCGTTTGGACAATGGTTTAATCAAAATGACACACGTATTCGCCCTGTTGCCGAAATTAAAGAACTGGTGCGTAGCCAACATTTAGATCAAGCAAAAGAAACCGTCTCTTTTTGCAACACGGGACACTGGGCGGCGACCAACTGGTTTGTCTTATCGGAACTGGCTGGCTTAAAGGATGTACGTTTGTACCCTGCTTCATTAGCGGAATGGACTCAAGATAAAGAGAGCTTACCGATGGCCAATACGCCAAGTCGCTTTGAACAGCTGCAAGCCAAGTTTTCCAAGTTGGTGAATGACTAACATGAAGAATCGTCTTGCGTTAACCTTGGTTTTTGCCATCTTTGCAGTCTTTTTATTTTGGTTTGTCTCAGTACGACAAAGCCTGCTATTTTTGGTCGGTATTGGTTTAGGTGCGGTATTGGCCGGTGCGCGCTTTGGTTTTACCACGGGCTGGCGTAACTTGATCGAACAGCGTGATGCCAGTGGTGTATTCGCACAATTACTCTTACTCGCGATTGCTGCAGCCTTTTCCATGCCGTTGCTGGCCAGCTTCCCAAGCGAACTCAGTGCGGCTTTAGGCCCACCCAGTATCAGTTTGTTAGTCGGTGCCTTAGTGTTTGGTGGCGCGATGCAAATTGCTGACGGTTGCGGTTCCGGCACCTTGTATAAAGCAGGCTTAGGTATTCCACTGAATATGGCTATTCTGCCAGTGTTTGCCTTGGGTAGTTTCTTAGGCTCAGCGCACTTAGGCTGGTGGCTTGACCTAGGACATGTACAGCCGATTGGTTTAGTCGAAGAAGTCGGCTTAGGCGGTGCGTTAGGACTGACCTATTTGGGTTTGATTTTAATCGGTCTCGCGGCGTGGTGGTGGTCAAAAACCAGTGGCGTACCGCGTAGCTTATTAAATAAAAACTTAATCATTGGCGCGGTATTGATTGCAGTATTAGCAGTACTGATCTTAGTGATTGCTGGCAAGCCTTGGGGCGTGGTCTATGGTTTTGGCTTGTGGGCGGCAAAAATTGCGCAAGCAGGCAACCTATTTGATCCAACCACTAATGCCTTTTGGAGTCAGTCGGTTAACGCAACCGCACTCCAGCAGTCAGTATTTTTAGACCTGACTTCGATTACTAATATCGGTATTTTGGCCGGAGCCTTGTGGATTTTCTCACGCAACAAATCCGGGAAAACCAACACACTGAATACTCAGCAATGGATTGTCGGCATTATTGCTGGTTTCTTACTGGGTTATAGCTCGCGTTTAGCCTTCGGCTGTAACGTTGGCGCGATGGTCAGCGGTATTTCCACCGGCAGCATCCATGGCTGGATCTGGGTGGTCATGGCCTTCTTAGGCTCTCTGATCGGTGTACGTATTCGCCGTTACTATGGATACTGATATGAATACATTAAGCAGCTTACGCATCGTGGTGTTTTGGACACTACTGGCGGGTTTCTTTGTCTGGGACTGGCACAACTCACAGCCCGTCAACCTACGCTTAGAAGCACCCATCATAGCTATTGGCTCAGGCCAAGCGCCATCAGGTGGGCATTGCGCGACGTTTTGAGTCGTACAATATAAAACGCCCGCTAAGGCAATCTCAGCGGGCGTTTTTATAAGCGTCAAAGAGCAAAGCTATCCACGTTACTCTGCCACTCTGACACCCGCAGAGACCTGTTTACTACCGACTGCAGGCAACAAATAGCCGTCTTGGTAACAGGATATAAATAATTCAGCCTCTTCAGCATCCTTAGCATCGGCTGCTTGAATAGTTAAGTGTACGCGCTCCCCTTGCATCTTAGCGTCAAGCAATCGCGCAGGCTCACCGTCTATCCAAGCTTGCCCACTGAGCATTTGAAACCTTTGCTGTAAGACCACACGATAGAGCTTTCCGTCAGCACTGAGCCACTCCCAAGTGCCTTGCACTGGCGCCGGGACATACCACTTATAAAGATAGACGCCGCCAAACGCACGTTTTGCATCAGGCTTCCAGCGCCCCATATTAAAGGCGTGAGCAATAATACGTGTGCCGGGTTTGAGTTCAGTCAAAATCCGCGCTTTGAGTCTCACGTTCAGTGATGGCAGTAAATAGAGCGTGACCACCGTGGCATCACTAAAATCAACAGTCAGTAAATCGTCTTGGATAAATTCAACACGATGCTCAACACTGACCATTTCTGCTAACGCATTGGCCTCAGCAATACGACGTGGGTCCATATCAACACCCACCGCCCGCGCTTCACGCTCCATCGCTGCGGCAACGACAATACGACCATCACCACAGCCAAGGTCATACAGCACATCATGTCGGGTTACCGCAGCCATTTTCAGCATGGCTTCCACAACCAACTCATCAGTTGGCACAAAAATAACATCCAGTTCAGCATCCACCTCGGTAAATCCTTCTTCAAACAACAAATCAGTAAACAATCAGGGCACCAAACAGGTTAAGAATAAAATGAGTGATCCAAGTATCGCAGGAATACATAACATTTATATCACTGCTGGCTGGGGTATTGCAGCATGGTCTACTAATTGACCACGTTCTGAACTGCATTGTATAGATAGAGCCCAGTGCGGCGAAGCGCAACATCGCCGCAGTAGATTACTCTCAGCTTAACCCTGCTATTGACTGAAGAAGGGCTCGCAGATACTTTACATGGTTGTATACTGTGTTTTTATTGACCTGCATTATGCAGTTTTGACTGGTGTAGCCATGCATCACGAGGTTGGATATGAAATACATCACTTGGTTAAGTAAGGATCTAAGCTTGAGCATACCGTTATTTTTATTACTCGGTTTGCTTGCTGGACTGACCTTGCAAACAGAGCCTTTGAGCGTTTTAATCGCACCGCTGACGATCTTAATGGTGTATCCAATGATGGTGGGTATCAAGCCTAAGCAGCTATTAGTCGGCGGTGATAACGCTGTACAGCTGTGGGCGATCGCCATTAACTTTTTATTTATTCCCTTTGTCGCCTATATGCTGGGACGTATTTTCTTTGCCGAGCAGCCAGCATTAGCATTGGGCTTATTATTAGCTGCTTTATTACCCACCAGCGGTATGACCATTTCTTGGACAGGCTTTGCCAAAGGCAATTTACCCGCCGCTATTAAGCTGACCATTATTGGTTTATTTTTAGGATCAGTACTGACACCTTTTTATGTAAAGTTTCTCCTGGGTTCTGAAATCCCAGTGCAATTATTAGTTGTCTTCCAACAGATTTTACTATTTATCGCTGTTCCTTTAATTGCCGGACAAATCACCCGCACGCTGCTGGTACGTAAACATGGCGTCGAAGGCTTTCAGAAAAATTATGCCCCTAAATTCCCACCTTTTTCTAGCTTAGGCGTATTGGGTATTGTTTTTATAGCCATGGCACTCAAAGGCCCTTCTCTGCTGCAGTCACCGAGTCTCATCCTGCGCTTATTAATTCCACTGTTGTTGCTGTATGGGATCAACTACGTGGTCAGTACCCTGATTGCTAAAAAACACTTAAGCCGCGGTGACGGTATTGCGTTGGTCTACGGTACGGTGATGCGCAATTTATCAATTGCCTTAGCCCTATCAATGACGGCTTTCGGTGAAGCCGGCGCACAAGCCGCGCTGCTGATTGCCTTGGCCTACATTATCCAAGTGCAATCAGCTGCTTGGTATGTGAAGTTTTCGGAAAAGTTATTTCCCATACACTAACTAAAACGCCCCAACCTTTGTTTAAGTCTGCTGATCATACCCAGCAGGCTTAAACAAAACCTCTAGCCCCCCTCTTCTGCTATCACAACCTTGTTGCTCACCGCTGGCAAGTCATGCAGTCAGTCGCCAGCAGTTCTTGGAACAAACGTCTTGATTAAACTTATAGCTGACCCACAAAAAAGCGCCCATAAAGAGCGCTTAAAATTGCCATACTGTTAATAATCGAGCTTAGAACGTATCACCAGGGATACGCACCCAACCTTCCATCAAGACCCGTGCACTGCGACTCATAATGGCTTTTTTCACTACCCACTTACCGTTTTCTTGCGCCGCCTCAGCACCGACACGCAAGGTACCAGACGGATGACCAAAGTTCACCGCTTGACGGTCTTCACCACCGGCAGCGAGGTTAACCAAAGTGCCAGGAATCGCTGCGGCAGTACCGATCGCCACGGCTGCAGTGCCCATCATCGCATGGTGCAACTGGCCCATGGATAGCGCACGCACCAGCACATCAATATCGGCGGCTTTAATTTCTTTACCGCTGGACGCTGTATAGCTGGCAGGCGCGGCAACAAAGGCGACTTTCGGCGTGTGCTGTCGTGCAGCCGCCTCAGTAACATCCTTGATCAGGCCCATCTTCACTGCGCCATAGGAACGGATCAGCTCAAACTTAGCCAATGCTGCTTTATCGCTATTAATCGCTGACTGCAACTCAGTACCGCTGTAACCAATATCTGCTGCATTGACAAAGATGGTTGGAATACCCGCATTGATTAAAGTCGCTTTTAAAGTACCAACGCCCGGAACATCAAGATCATCGACGACATTACCGGTAGGGAACATCGCCGCATCATCACCGTCGCCATCCGCTGGATCGAGAAACTCAATCTGCACTTCAGCCGCTGGGAAAGTCACACCATCCAGCTCAAAATCGCCAGTTTCTTGCACTTCACCATTGGTGATCGGCACATGGGCAATAATAGTTTTTTCGATATTGACCTGCCAAATACGTACGGTGCAGATACCGTTTTGCGGGATTTTATCAGCAGCAACTAAACCGTTAGAAATAGCAAACGAGCCCACCGCTGCAGTTAAGTTGCCGCAGTTACCGCTCCAATCACAAAGGGTTTATCAATCGACACTTGGCCAAACAAATAGTCAACATCGTGATCAGCACGCTGACTTTTAGCCAACAGTACCGTTTTACTGGTACTGGAGGTCGCACCGCCCATGCCATCGGTTTGTTTACCGTATGGGTCCGGGCTACCAATCACCCGCAGTAACATCGCATCTCGTGCCGCACCTGGCTGTTGCGCCGCTGCTGGCAAATCATCAATGCGGAAAAACACACCCTTACTGGTGCCGCCACGCATATAGGTTGCGGGGATTTTAATTTGTGGGACCTGACTCATAGAGGAATCTCCCTAATCTAACAATAAAAATAATAGCGGTCGCAAAGGTGCACCCCGCAGAAAATAATAACCCGCTAAACAAGGAGCACTCGCTTAGCGGGTTAGGTCATGCTTTAACTTGCGTTAGGCACTGGTAGCTTCTGAAGCGAGGAACTCTTGAGCAAAGCGTTGTAAAACGCCGCCTGCCTCATAAACAACCTGCTCTGCTGCCGTATCAATACGGCTGAGCATTGGTACACGGACGACTTCACCGTTACGACGCGTAATCACTAAAGTCATAGTATTACCTGGCTTCAGCTCTCCTTCCACATCGTAGGTTTCAGTGCCATCAAGGCCCAATGTTTTACGCGTGGTGCCTTCGGCAAATTGCAGCGGTAAGACACCCATACCGACGAGGTTGGTACGGTGAATACGCTCAAAACCTTCAGCAGCAATCACTTCAACACCGGCTAAACGTACGCCTTTCGCGGCCCAGTCACGCGATGAACCCTGACCGTAGTCAGCACCGGCAACAATGATCAGCGGCTGCTTACGCTCCATGTAGGCTTCAATCGCTTCCCACATACGGGTCACTTTACCTTCCGGCTCAATGCGCGCTAATGAACCTTGACGAACATTACCTTGCTCATCCAAGACCATTTCGTTAAACAGTTTTGGGTTAGCAAAAGTAGCACGCTGTGCCGTGAGGTGATCACCACGGTGAGTTGCGTAAGAGTTGAAATCGACTTCCGGCAAGCCCATTTTGTGCAGGTACTCACCCGCCGCACTGTCCAACATAATCGCATTCGACGGTGATAAGTGGTCAGTGGTGATGTTGTCACCCAGTACCGCTAACGGCAGCATACCTTTCATCGTACGCTCACCGGCCAACGCACCTTCCCAATACGGCGGACGACGGATATAGGTACTCATCGGACGCCAGTCATACAGTGGGCTTGGTGATTGAGTGATCGAACCTAAGTCAAACATTGGAATGTAAACTTGGTTGAACTGCTCAGGTTTAACGCTAGCAGCGACAATCGCATCAATCTCAGCATCGGTTGGCCACAGGTCTTTGAGGGTAATTGGATTACCATCTTTATCATGACCCAGTGCATCTTTTTCGATATCGAAACGGATGGTACCGGCGATGGCATAAGCAACCACTAATGGCGGTGAAGCCAAGAATGCTTGTTTAGCGTAAGGGTGGATACGGCCATCAAAGTTACGGTTACCCGACAGTACCGCGGTGGCGTAGAGATCACGATCAATGATTTCTTGCTGAATCACTGGGTCCAAGGCACCGCTCATACCATTACAGGTAGTGCAGGCAAAACCAACAATACCGAAGCCTAACTGCTCAAGCTCTTCGAGTAAGTTGGCGTCTTTCAGATACAGCTCAGCGACTTTAGAACCGGGCGCAAACGAGGTTTTCACCCAAGGTTTACGCTCTAAGCCCAACTTATTGGCGTTACGTGCGACTAACGCAGCAGCGATCACGTTACGTGGGTTACTGGTGTTGGTGCAGCTGGTAATGGCAGCAATAATCACTGCGCCATCCGGCATTAAGCCTTCTTCTTTCTGCCACGCGCCAGCAATGCCTTTCGCCGCGAGATCGCTAGTCGAGACACGTGCATGCGGGTTGGATGGGCCAGCCATGTTGCGGCCTACTGCAGAAAGGTCAAACTTAAGTACGCGCTCATATTCAGCATCAACTAAGCTGTCGGCCCACAGACCGGTCACTTTCGCGTAGTTTTCAACCAATGCCACTTGCTCTGGCTCACGGCCCGTTAGGGTTAAGTACTCAGTGGTTTGCTGGTCAATATAGAACATACCGGCGGTTGCGCCGTATTCTGGGGTCATATTGGAAATGGTGGCACGGTCGCCGATCGACAATGTCGCAGCACCTTCACCAAAGAACTCCAAATACGCACCGACCACGCGTTCTTTACGCAGAAACTCGGTCATTTCCAGCACGATATCAGTCGCCGTAATACCCGGCTGACGCTTGCCGACCAACTCAACACCAATAATATCTGGGAGGCGCATCATCGATGGCAGGCCGAGCATGACAGTTTCTGCTTCCAAACCACCGACACCAATCGCCAGCACACCCAAAGCATCCACGTGTGGTGTATGACTATCAGTACCCACACAGGTATCTGGGAAAGCCACACCGTCACGCGCCTGAACCACTGGAGACATTTTCTCCAAGTTGATTTGGTGCATGATGCCGTTACCGGCAGGAATCACATCAACGTTTTTAAAGGCCGTTTTGGTCCACTCAATAAAGTGGAAACGGTCTTCGTTGCGACGGTCTTCAATCGCACGGTTTTTCGCAAAGGCATCAGGATCAAAACCACCGCTCTCAACTGCTAGCGAGTGGTCAACGATCAACTGAGTCGGTACCACTGGGTTCACTTTAGATGGATCGCCGCCCTGTTCGGCAATGGCATCACGCAAGCCAGCCAAGTCAACCAATGCAGTTTGACCCAAAATATCGTGGCATACCACACGCGCGGGATACCAAGGAAAGTCCAGATCGCGCTTGCGATAAATCAGTTGCTTGAGCGAATCCGTAAGCTCACTGGGCTCGCAGCGGCGCACTAAGTTTTCTGCAAATATGCGTGATGTGTAAGGCAGCTTGGCATAAGCGCCCGGTTCAATGGCATCAACCGCCTCACGCACATCGTAATAATCGAGTGCTGTGCCAGGTAGTTTTTTACGGAATTCGGTATTCATAACGTTTTAAAATCCATCAAGTAAACACGGGGAAACGTTGTCAGCACAACCACAAAAACCAGCTGTATCGATGTACAACTGGTTAATGGGTCAGCTTTTAAGCGTTCAAACTCTTAGCGCTTCTCAATTGCCGGAACGGCGCGTTGCTCCTCACCAATATATTCAGCACTTGGGCGAATAATGCGGTTGTTAGCACGCTGTTCAAACACATGAGCAGCCCAACCTGTTACGCGTGAGCACACAAAAATTGGTGTGAACAACTCAGTTGGAATACCCATAAAGCGGTAGGCTGAAGCGTGGAAGAAGTCAGCGTTAGGGAATAAGCGTTTCTCATCCCACATAAAGCTCTCAATCGCCACAGAAACTGGGTAGATAACCGTATCACCCACTTCATCAGCCAGCTTTTTAGAATAGCCTTTAATCACTTCGTTACGAGGATCTGATTCACGGTAGATTGCGTGACCAAAGCCCATGATCAAGTCTTTACGAGCGATCATTGCTTTAAGTTCTGTCACTGCTTCTTCTGGCGAACTGAAACGATCAATCAGAGCCATCGCTGCTTCGTTGGCACCACCATGCAGTGGTCCACGTAGCGAACCAATGGCACCGGTCACGCAAGAGTACAAGTCAGACAAGGTTGACGCACACACACGACCGGTAAAGGTCGACGCGTTAAACTCATGCTCTGCATAGAGAATCAACGACACGTTCATCACTTCACAGTGCAGCGCGTTAGACGACTTACCATGCAATAAAGCCAGGAAGTGACTGGCAATATCTGGCTCATTGGTCATGCAATCGATGCGTACATTGTCATGACTGAAACGGTACCAGTACAACAAGATCGCTGGGAATGCAGCAATCAAGCGATCCACTACATCCAACTGCTGATCGAAGCTCAGTTCTGGCTCTAAAGTACCCAACATTGCCGTACCCACGCGCATCACATCCATTGGGTGTGCATCAGCAGGAATACGCTCTAAGACTTCTTTTAGAGTGGCGGGTAAATCACGCATATCGTGCAAACGCTTCAGGTAAGCAGTGAGCTCACTCTGATTGGGCAGGTGTCCGTAGAGTAGCAAATAAGCTACTTCTTCAAAGTGTTTGCAGTTAGCCGCTAAATCGCGAACATCGTAACCACGATAAGTTAAGCCCGCACCTTCTTGACCGACCGTACACAGAGCGGTTTGCCCAGCAATCTGGCCACGCAAACCCGCGCCGCTCAGTACTTTCTTCTTTGCTTCAGTCATTACGTTATTCCTCGTACTTTTATTATTGGTTATCACGCTATAGGTGATTAACTCATAGTTAGTTTTTTTTCTGAGCAAACAAAGCGTCTAGGCTCTGCTCAAAAGCGTGGTAATTGATGCGGTCATACAGTTCCATACGGGTTTGCATGGTATCGATCACATTCTTTTGCGTACCATCACGACGCACTGCGTTGTAGACATTTTCTGCAGCTTTATTCATCGCACGGAAGGCCGACAGTGGGTACAAAACCAAACCAACGTTAGCTGTTCTTAGCTCGTCCACAGTGAACAGTGGCGTTGCACCGAACTCAGTGATGTTAGCCAAAATAGGTGCATTGACACGCTCAGCAAACAGCTTGTACATATCCAGTTCGGTAATGGCTTCTGGGAACACCATATCGGCACCCGCTTCAACGCATGCCGCAGCACGGTCTAATGCAGAGTTCAAACCTTCAACAGCGAGCGCATCAGTACGCGCCATAATCACAAAGCTGTCATCGGTACGCGCATCAACGGCGGCTTTAATACGGTCAACCATTTCTTGCTGGGTGACGATTTCTTTATTAGGGCGGTGACCACAACGCTTGGCACCGACCTGGTCTTCGATGTGGATCGCTGCTGCGCCGGCTTTAATCATCGATTTAACCGTACGAGCAACGTTAAATGCAGATGAGCCAAAACCGGTGTCTACGTCAACCAACAGTGGTAGATCGCAGACATCAGTAATACGACGTACATCAATCAGTACATCTTCAAGACCGGTGATACCGAGATCAGGAAGACCCAGTGAACCCGCGGCCACACCGCCACCGGATAGGTAAATCGCTTTAAAGCCAGCGCGCTGTGCTAATAAAGCGTGGTTTGCATTGATCGCACCGATAACTTGTAGCGGGCTTTCTTCTACAACAGCATCACGAAAGCGTTGACCTGGAGTTGTACGACTCATAATTTACCTCGTAGGGATTGGACGGTGTTATTGGCACCTTGGTAATGACGCTCAACATTGCGTCGTGATGCAGCGATATGACGACGCATCAGTAACTCGGCTAATTCACCATCACCGGCGGCAATGGCATCTAATATACTGTGATGTTCTTTAAAGGCTTGCTGCGGACGGTTGGGCGTGGTCGAGTATTGAATACGGTACATACGCACCAACTGATACAGCTCTTCAGTAAGCAGCTTGACCAACATTTGGTTACCGCTGCCTTGGATAATCTTGTAATGGAAGTCGTAATCACCTTCTTGCTGGTAATAACCCACTCCCGCTTGGAAGGCAGGATCACGCTCATGGGTGTCGAGTACCGCACGCAGCTCAGCCACTTCGTCTGCTGTCATTCGATGCGCGGCTAAACGACACGCCATACTTTCTAACGATTCGCGAATCTCGTACAGCTCGATCAATTCAGAGTGCGATAGCGCCACCACGCGTGCGCCCACATGTGGAACCCTGATTAATAAACGCTGCCCTTCCAAACGATGGATGGCTTCGCGTAAGGGACCGCGACTGATACCGTAGGTGCGCGCCAGCTCAGGCTCAGAGATTTTACTGCCTGGCGCGATATCGCCACAGACAATCGCCGCCTGGATACTACGAAACACCTGTTCGGACAGGGTTGCAGAATCACTGCTGATAAGTGCTGTTTCTTCAAGAAGCTCTGGCACAGTGTCGACACCTTTATTCAGTCAATGGCTGAAAGCTACCTTCGAGACCCGCATATGTCAACAAAACGAACAACATTGTCGACAATCTTCAGACCAAGGTCGAATAATTGAACGTATCAGCATTTAAAACGTCCATCTATCTACTCAACGCAACCCCGCACTAGAAAACAGCTTACATACGGATTACATGGTTATTTTTAGCGTTGCCGATTAGAATACCTCGCCACGGCTGCAACATTCTCCCAAGCAGGTCTTGAGTGGGGTTACGCTACACTGCCCGAACCCGTGCATTGACGACGCTGAACAAAATCATATTTTTATATTTGCGAGAATTATGAGATTTTTTAATATTACTGCCCTGTTAACATATTTTTTATTATTGCCCACCATGACCCTAGCCAGCGAAGTCAGCGAAAAGAACATCTACGGATTAAATGAGCATGTTTATATCGCCGATATTGATATGCACATGACCGCAAAGCTGGACACTGGCGCGAAAACAGCATCGCTGAGTGCGCGTGATATTGAACGTTTTAAACGTGACGGAAAATCTTGGGTGCGTTTTTATTTAGCGCTCGATGAAACACATGAGCGTGCTTTCGAGTTACCCTTAGCACGCATCAGTAAAATTAAGCGCCGTTCGGGTGACTATGATCCTGAAGAGGATAAAAGTTATACACCACGTCCAGTGGTCAATATGTCGGTATGTATAGGGCGTACGCTAAAAACGGTTGAAGTGAATCTCACTGACCGCAGTACTTTCCAATATCCTTTTTTACTGGGCTCAACCGCTTTGAAAAAATTTAATGCTTTAATTGACCCCAGTTTAAAATATTCTGTGGGCAAGCCACAGTGCGACACCCAAAATATCTCCACCGCCTTTGCTGAGTAATTACCATGCGTTCGTTGACAGTGCATCTAAGAATATTAATCGCTCTATGTATGATCATCGGAGTCTCAGTCACGGCCTATCAGATTTATGTCTTAGGTATTCCTGTTACTGCTGAAGAAACCGATAATCTATGGAATATCGATGCCAAGGTAGAGTTTCGCGCGAACTCCCGTGAGCCGGTTAAATTGCAAATGTTTGTGCCGCCGCTCAACCAAGATTACGTCAGTCTCAATGAAAGCTTTATTTCCAATAACTATGGTGTGAGCGTTAATCGTAGCGATGATAACCGCCGCGTCACCTGGTCAGCTCGTCGTGCGAGCGGCAAACAAACACTGTATTACCGTCTAGTAATGACCAAGCGTTACAGTGGTGAACAAGCCAAAGCTAAAGGCCCTATCTACCGAGAAACCTTACCAATTGAAGGCGCAGAGAAAATTGCTGCTGAAGCGTTATTAGCGCCGATTCGCCAACACTCAGCCGACGTAGAAACCTTTATCAGCGAAGCCATTAAGCGCGTGAATAACACCTCAGATGACAATGTACGGCTGTTACTCGGCGGTGATAACTCCAGTGAGCGCAAAGCCGATGTCATTGATGTTCTTCTATCCATTGCGCATGTGCCCATGCAACGCTTACACACCATCCGCTTGCAGGCTGATATTGCTCAGTCACCAGAATTATGGCTGCGTAGTTTTAACGGCGAGAAATGGCTGTATTTTAACCCTCAATCAGGCGAACAAGGTCTGCCTAATGACCGCATGATTTGGTGGTTAGGTGATGAGCCTTTGTTGAATATCGAGGGCGGTAACCAAGCGTCTGTCACCTTCACCCTCAATAACAGTGAAATGAATGCGATCCGTTTAGCCCAACTCAGTAACGAAAATACGGATGCCAGCTTTTTAGATTACTCACTGTACGGATTACCTTTACAAACGCAGCAAACCTATCAAGTTATGATCATGATTCCGCTCGGAGTGATGGTGATTTTGATTCTGCGTAACCTCGGTGGTCTGCAAACACTGGGGACATTTACCCCAGTATTGATTGCTCTGGCCTTCCGTGAAACACAGCTGGGCTTTGGTATTATTCTGTTTACCATTATCACCACTTTGGGCTTATCACTGCGCTCGTACCTTGAGCACTTGAAACTGCAAATGCTGCCAAGGCTGTCGGTGGTGCTGACCTTTGTGGTGGTACTGATCGCTGTTATCAGCTTATTTAGTCATAAACTCGGCTTAGAGCGTGGCTTATCAGTTGCTTTATTCCCGATGGTGATTTTGACCATGACCATTGAGCGTCTCTCGATTACGTGGGAAGAGCGCGGCGGCAACCATGCCTTTAAAGTGGCGATTGGTACCTTGTTCGCTGCTTCATTAGCGCACTATTTAATGAGCATTTCCGAGCTGTCCTACTTTATCTTCACCTTCCCAGGTGTGTTGTTAATTATGGTGGCCTTTATGTTGGCAATGGGTCGCTACCGCGGCTATCGCCTCACCGAGCTGTTCCGCTTTAAAGCCTTTTTGAAGGACTGATACCATGCTTGGGTTTGGTTTAATTAAAACGTGGCGTGAACTCAGTGCTAAAGGCATTATGGGCATCAATCGCCGTAATGCCGACTACGTACTCAAGTACAATAAACGCAGTCTCTACCCCTTGGTGGATGACAAGATCCTGACCAAAGAGCGTGCTATCGAAGCCGGCATCAATGTGCCGGAAATGTATGGCATAATTTCCACCGAAAAAGAAATCGAAAAGCTCAATAAAATTATCGGCGACCGTACGGATTTCGTGATCAAACCGGCAATGGGTGCAGGCGGTGACGGTATTCTGGTGATTGCTGATCGCTTTGAAGATCGTTACAAAACAGTCTCAGGCAAGATCATCAGTCACGAAGAAATTGAATATCAAATTTCAAGCATCTTAACCGGTCTCTACTCGCTCGGTGGTTCACGTGACCGCGCTTTGATTGAGTACCGTGTAACACCTGATCCACTGTTCAAAAGCATCAGTTATGAAGGCGTACCCGATATTCGCGTGATTGTCTTGATGGGCTATCCGATTATGGCCATGTTGCGCTTACCGACACGCCAATCAGGCGGTAAAGCCAACTTGCACCAAGGCGCCATTGGTGTCGGTGTCGATTTAGCCACAGGTATCACCCTACAAGGGACTTGGCTGAACAACATAATCAATAAACACCCCGACACCAGTAACCTGGTGGCCGGCGTACAACTGCCGGACTGGGATGGTTTTATGCGTCTCGCCGCAGGTTGTTATGAGCTGTGTGGACTGGGTTATATTGGTGTAGACATGGTTCTTGACCAAGAAAAAGGTCCATTGATTTTAGAACTTAATGCGCGACCGGGCTTAAATATTCAAATCGCTAATAACACAGGATTGACGCTACGCGCGCATGCTGTCGAGCATCATATTGCCGATTTAAAACGTAAAGGTATCACCGAGTCTGTTGAAGAGCGTATGCGTTATTCTCAGAATCTGTTTGCCTACAGCCCACCTCAATAAAACGTGTGAGGCTTCTACGCTAAGCACAGGCATCGTCGCCTGACTTAGCGTGACCCAGTGCTTATGCTAACCTGCCAGCTTTTTCCTCTTAGCTATCATGCTGACCCTGCGTATTATTTCCAACACGTACATGCGCAAGCAGGTGCGGTTCTCTTGGACTCAGGTCAGCCGATCAGTCAACGCGGGCGTTTTGACCTGATCAGCGCTTGGCCGCTGGCAAGCATTACACCCAACGTCGAGGAAGCGCTTGATTCATTTCGCCAGCGCTGCCAAACACTGCTGACACAGCTTGATCAATGCCAAACACCTCATCGCATTGAACTGCCGTTTACGGGCGGTCTGATCGGCTATTTAACCTACGAGTTGAACACGCTTGCGCAAGCGACTGACGTTGAAGGCTTAGCCAGCGCAACAGTCGGCCTATATGACTGGGCGTTGATCACTGATCATCAACTGCAACACTGCTGGTTGATGTGCCACCCCAGTATGCCCACGCAGCGTAGCGATGAACTGCTAGCACTCTTTACAACCGCGCCAACAACCGCTAGCACTGCACCCTTTAGACTTACCAGCATCTTTGAGCCTCGTATCACAGTTCAGCGCTACTACGATGACCTCGATCGCGTGCACAACTACATTGCTGCCGGTGACTGTTATCAAGTCAACTATACGCAACGCTTTAGCAGTCACTACCAAGGTGATCCTTGGCAGGCCTATATCAGTTTGCGGCAACAGTGCCCCACTCCATTTGCCAGCTTTATCCGCGTCAATGATAAGCAAGCGATCGTCAGCTTATCACCCGAGCGTTTTATTCAAGTTCGCCAGCGTCACGTAGAAAGCCGCCCTATTAAAGGCACCCGTGCTCGCGCGGTAGCAGCGCTTGAGGATCAAGCCCTAGCGGATGATTTATTAGCCAGTGCTAAAGATCGCTCAGAGAATCTAATGATTGTTGATTTGCTGCGTAATGACTTAGGCCGCTATTGCAGCACTGGCAGTATTCGTGTGCCAGAACTTTTCGCCCTAGAAAGTTATCCCAATGTCCATCACATGGTCAGCAGCGTCACTGGCACTTTAGCGCCACAATACGATGCCCTCGATGTACTGATTGGTAGTTTTCCGGGCGGCTCGATTACCGGCGCACCGAAACGTCGTGCCATGCAAATTATCGAAGAACTCGAAGCCAGCGTACGTAGTATTTATTGCGGTAGTATTTTCTATCTGGATACACGTGGTGAAATGGACAGCTCAATTACCATTCGCACCTTACTGGCCAATCAAGGTGAAATCAGTTGCTGGGGCGGCGGAGGGATCGTTTATGACTCCAATCCAAACGACGAGTATCAAGAATCGATTCAGAAAGTGCGCGTGTTGATGAGCACTCTAGAACAGCAGTACTTGGTTAAATAACACGCGCCTACAGCTGCGTATTGATGATATAGGCTGCGCCAAGCGCACTGGCAATACACAGACACGCCGCCAATACCGCTCGCCAGTAAAAGCGTTTAGCAATCTCGTCCTCACCGTAGCTGGACAAAATAAACGGCTGACTTTCTTGTGGCTTACGCAAATAATGCTGCACAGGATCCGCACTGCGCGCACGCTGTAAGCGCTCGGCTTCGATTTTGGCGCTCTGGCGTACATTGTGCCATTCCTGCTGATCGAGCTGACCATTACGATCACGATCAAAGCGACGTAATAAGCCCACATAGTCACGCTTCCACTCACGAATCAACGCTCCTTGACTGGCGAGCAAATCAAAGGCCTCTTGACCACCGCCACGACTGACAAAATCACCAATCGCATACAGTGGCTCATTGGCATGCAAGCGTTGCTCAGTGTAACGATAGCGCTTGGCTCCGAGCAGTAAAGTTTTTAGAAAATGTGGCTGCAGATGTTTCTGTTGCGGGTGCCGCTCAGTGCCATACCAGATTTTTTTGGTCATTGGCAGCACCTGCGCACCTTGCGGATCGATCAGACAATCGCCTGTACCATCATTTAGACACAGCAGCGCCGTACTGCTGCCTTTTTCGAGCGACTGCCAGCGAGTATTATCCTTACTGCTGTGCACTTGCTCATCAATACTAAATGACCACCAGACACAAGATGTCGCGCTCAAAGGGGCATTCAATTGCCCTGCACCTTGCTGAAGAACACCGTACAACTCAACATAGCCCTGCGCCGCCGAACGTACCTTTGAGGTGGGCGTGTCTAATAAGTAGCGGGCTTTCTTTAAATTATTAATGCACCACCAACCGCCGCCTAAACAAACGGTACTGGTTACAGCTAAAAAAATACTAATACCGACACTATCCACAGCCACTTAACCAAAGAGGTTTTTGATATCAACATCAGCTTTTTCAGCATCAGTGAAGCGTAACAACTCAGCCGCAACAAAATTAAAGTAGCGTGCGATGAGTACATCAGGAAACTGTTCAATACGAACGTTATTAAGATTAACTGCTTCGTTATACAGTTCTCGACGGTCAGCGATGCCATTTTCTAAGCCACTGATGCGTTGCTGTAAAAACTGAAAACTTTCGTTAGCTTTCAATTCTGGATAATTCTCTGCCAAAGCAAACAGCTTGCATAAGCCTGAACGCAGCCCCGTTTCAGCAGTACCTAATGCGCCAATATCATGCTGTTCTCGCGCACTGGAAACGGCATTACGCGCCGTAATTACGGCATCCAATGTTTGTCGCTCATGTTGCATATATTGCTTACAGGTTTCCACCAGTTTTGGCAGCTCATCGTGACGCTGCTTCAACAGCACATCAATATTCGACCAGGCTTTAGTGACACCATGTTTTAAGCGCACCAACGCGTTATAGAGGCTCACAGCCCATGCCGCGAGCAAAACTGCGACAATCAATAAACCCACTAAAAATAAACTCATAGGGTACTCCACTGGCTGTAATGAGAGGCCGCAGTTTAATCGCTCAAGATAGTAGATACTACTGTTTATCAGTAAATCCAGAGCATCCCGCACCGATCTAAAGACACACATAATATGGTCGCATGCATTGCTACTGATACGCACAATACAGACCGCAGCCGCAACCTAGACGCCAGCCTCATGCTAAGTAATATTGAACCCTAAAGGTTATCTGCATCTAAGGTGTTAAGCAGCAGTGGCAAAGTATTTTGCTATACTGCATTTCGTTTTTTATCTGCTTTAAAACTGGTTTACTGACTATGCGTAATGACACAGACGATGACTTCGATGAACAGCTTAACCCCTCTAGCGGACGAATTGAGCCGCAGTTTAATAGATCAAAAGTAGATATCCCGCTGCTGGATAGCCCTCTGGCCTTCTCGGCCCAAGCAGCGATACCGCGTCGATCGAATAAAGCGCTCGGTGCTCTATCGGCGTTAACCCTTGCTATTTTATGCTCTAGCGCAGCGTTTGGCTGGTGGAGTATGCAACGCATGCAGTTATTAGAGCAGCAGCTGGTTGCCACACAAGACAGCTTCTCAAAAAT
>Ga0172382_10003130_pt1 | contig 26602 bp, 19 predicted proteins | sample Leawel138RmetaG_FD_122245 | JGI IMG/M metagenome (GOLD analysis project Ga0172382, IMG submission 122245) | Leachate microbial communities from a municipal landfill in Southern Ontario, Canada - Leachate well 138R metaG | ecosystem: Engineered > Solid waste > Landfill > Unclassified | place...
CACTTGTGAAAAATGTTTTTCGTTCATCTGTATTATAAATCATTTGCAAATAACACTTTACCAATTCAAAAATATTTTTTATGAATTAAACAGGCTAAAAAACAAAATCAAAACAGTCTCTTATTTTTTTTTGTTTTGAACCAACTCCTCTCTCACCATCGTATGTCCACATTCAGGACATTTAAGCTCCGTGCATTTCACACCCTGTTCATGAGGCGCTTTGTGACCACACTTCACGCAAATACAATACCCACCAGGGCCAAAAGCACCACCTTTGTTCCTGCCTTTACCACCTCCAACTCCTAATCCTTTTCCTGATTTCATCTCATTTTAATAATTCGTGTATTAATGAACATACAAAAACTACCTGGTCATTCTTTTTCTTTTTCTTTACGAATATTTACCAGTTCCTTTTCAATGCGCGAAAGTTGATCTTTCAATGTGCGTGCTTCATTTTCCAATAGCGTTTCATCAGAAACATCCGGTTGGTAAAAACCGGGAGAATATGAATTTCTCCATCTGAAACCTAAGCCACGCCCCTGACCACGACCCAATCCTCCACGAAATCCAAACCTGAAACTGTCGTATCCTCTTCCCGGTAAATCACCGGCATAACCGGAACACCGGCCTAATTGCCTGCCTGTCAACGGTCCTGCTCCGACTGGTCCTGTTCTGTCAAATCCTGGCATGATAACCTCCTTTAAAATTTAAATGTTGAATTATATCGGTTAAAATCTTTTTTTTACAAGTATTCGTTATTCCCATAAAATCATAAAATAACTTCGAAAAATATTGCGGAAAAATTTCAAACACCAAACAAATATAGTGAACTTATGTCTGAAATGCAAATAATCATTCATCTATTTTCAAAAATTTTGCACAAACGATTGCGCCATTCAAAAAAATAATGAATATTTGCAGGATAAACCTATGGTGAAAAAGGCAAATAACATAAAAGAACTGGCCGAGAAACTGAAGTTGTCACCCACGACAGTTTCAAGGGTACTGAATGGGAAATCGAAAACGTTCAGGATAAGTTCTGTCACAAGCCAAAAGGTATTTGATGGCGCCCGTGAATACAACTATTCTCCCAACCGGATTGCCCGGGGTTTGAAGCTGGAAAAAACAGAGACCCTGGGCTTAATTATTCCGGATATTGCCAATCCCTATTTTGGCTCAATTGCCAAAACCATTGAGGTTGAGGCACACAAAAGGGGGTATTCCATTATTCTGGGCGACAGTCTGGAGGAAGTGTCCACAGAAGCAGAGCTATTAAAACTTTTAACTGGCAGAAAAGCAGACGGCATCATCATTGCTCCGGCTGGGAAAAAAAGCAGGCATATTGTTGAGGCAGAACAACAGGGAATTCCATTGGTTGTGATTGATCGATTCTTACCCGACACGAATCTTCCCTACATTACGACGAACAATTATGCTGGTGCTCTGATGGCTATGGAACACCTCATTGAGATGGGTCACCGCAACATTGCCTGTATACAAGGAATAAATGGCATTTCAGCAAATACCGACAGGGTGCAGGGATATTGCGATGCCCTGCGTAAAAAGGGCATTGCCATAAACGATCACTATATTCTGGGAAATGATTTTGGAGAGTTGAACGGATATAACCAAACCCGGAAAATACTAAAGATGCATCATCCTCCTACAGCCATTTTTGCCCTGAGCAATTTAATATCACTGGGCATACTCCGGGCACTCAAAGAGGAAGGGTTAAAAGTTCCTGATGATATGTCACTGGTTTCTTTCGACGAACAACCCTATTCACCATTCCTGGCCTGTCCGATGACCACTGTGGAACAACCCAGAAATGAAATTGGGAAAGAGGCGTTTGAACTGTTGCTTCAGATCATCAACGATAAAAATCAGGAAAACATCATCAGTAAAAAGCTAATGCCAAAGCTAATAATCAGAGATTCAGTAAAAAAATTCAGTATAAGTAATTAAAATTATTCATTAAAATTATTCAAGCTATGGTAGTTATTCATTCTTATGGTTGGGCTGTTTTACTTGCCTTTATTACCATGTTATGTTGGGGGTCGTGGGCCAATACCCAGAAACTGGCTCAGAAACAGTGGCCTTTCCAGTTGTTTTACTGGGACTATGCCATTGGTGTAATGCTGCTGGCTCTCGTGCTGGCATTTACAGCCGGGAGTATCGGCACTGAAGGCCGCAGTTTTCTGGCTGACCTGGGTCAGGCCGATGCAAAAAATCTGCTACTGGCCTTTACAGGAGGTGTGGTTTTTAATCTGGCCAACATTCTGGTGACTGCAGCAATTGCCATTGCCGGAATGGCTGTGGCATTTCCTGTTGGAATTGGCCTAGCCCTCGTGGTGGGGGTAATTGCCAACTATATTGCAACACCCCTCGGTAACCCGGGACTTCTCTTTGCCGGAGTAGGCCTTGTGACACTGGCTATTGTACTTGATGCCCTGGCATACCGGAAACTCCCCTCATCCTCATCGGGTAATACCCGAAAAGGAATCATCATTTCACTGATGGGAGGTTTTCTCATGGGTTTCTTCTATTACTTCGTGGCGGCTTCCATGACCACCGACTTCGTGAATCCAACAGTAGGAAAACTCACACCTTATACAGCTTCAGTGGTTTTTGCCCTGGGTCTGCTTATTTCTAATTTCCTCTGGAATACCATCTCTATGTATAAGCCACTAACAGGCGAAAAAGCAACATACAAAGACTATTTCACCAAGGGAGATACAAAATTACACCTGATTGGTGTACTTGGAGGTGCTATCTGGAGCCTGGGTATGACACTCAATATTATTGCTGCCGAACAAGCCGGATTCGCCATCTCCTATGGATTAGGACAAGGGGCAACATTGATAGCTGCCTTGTGGGGAGTATTCATCTGGAAGGAGTTCAAAGGCGCCAAAGGTGTAAACAGATTGCTCACAGCTATGTTTCTCTCTTTTATTGTTGGCCTTTCCCTGATTATTATCGCACGTTTATACTAATCAAATGAAACAAAAAATAATTATAGCCGGGAGCTCCAATACCGACATGGTGGTTAAGGTACCTCACATTCCGGCCCCGGGAGAAACGATCCTGGGATCCGGTTTTATGACTATCTCCGGAGGAAAAGGGGCCAATCAGGCTGTAGCTGCAGCCAGAGCCGGAGCCGAAGTACTTTTTATTGCCTGCGTTGCCGATGATGCATTCGGGACACAATCTGTTGAGCATTACAAAAAAGACGGAATAGATACTTCCTGTATCAAGGTAACGTCTGGAACACATTCGGGAATCGCCCTTATCAATGTGGCCGACGACGGGGAAAACAGTATTTCAGTTGCCCCCGGAGCCAATAGCCTCTTGCTTCCCGAGGATATACAGGCTTGCGGGAAAGTTCTGGCTGACGCCAAAATAGTACTGACCCAGCTGGAAATTCCTATGACAACAGTGTTAGCTGTAGCCAAAGCAGCGCATTCAAATAATATTCCGTTCATCCTGAATCCTGCTCCCGGAACAGAAATTCCCGAAGAATTACTTGAGATGACAACCCTGATCACACCCAACGAAACAGAAGCAGCCATCATCACCGGTCGAGATAAATTCACTGAACAAGACATTCCTGTCATGGCCGGGGAACTGATAAACAAAGGAGTACAAACAGTTATTCTCACCTTAGGCAGTAAAGGAGTCTTCCTAAAATCAGCCACATTTGAAGGATTTATCCCGGGATATCAGGTGAAAGCAGTAGATACAACAGCTGCAGGTGACGTATTTAATGGTGCCCTGGCTGCAGCACTGGCAGAAGAAATGCCCATAAAAGAAGCGATCGACTTTGCCCAGCGGGCAGCCGCTATTTCAGTAACCCGTATGGGAGCGCAACCTTCTGCCCCCTATGGTAAAGAAATAAAGGAATATAAATTTTAATTTCTTTCATCAATAGTCTCATAGACAAAAAAAGGAATATAATAAATCCCCGGCTTCGGCCGGGGAATTTTAAATAAAGAATGCTTCATTTGTGAATATGCAATAAACGCATGATCATAACAATTAAATAAAGGCAACATGTCAATCAACTCTTTCATTTGTAAGTCGGTTATTTTCCTATTTCTGATCCCCTCTGTTTATACATCGGGAATGAATCCCGGCAACAATTCAGATTACTGGAAAATTTCTCCGGATCAGGATGCTGTCACCTGGAATGTGGCCAATGAAAACAGGTTACCTCATTCTGACGATATCGAAATGTCGGGAGAAAAAATTTCCTGTATTGTCCGGTACGAAGTAGACCGCAACAAACACCTCAGCGTAAAGCGTGAAATCATATTTCCACAACTCAGGCGCTTTATAAAATCATCCGATCCGGACTGGGCTACTTACAGGGCTTATATGCGGGAGAATTTTGACGATCAGTTTCTTCCAACTGTTTCGCACAAGAATATCTTGTTGAATCCAGGTATTGATTCAATAAAAATTAACGGAAAACTAAATTTTTACCATGCACCTGTCGACGGATTAACCATGAAACGAACCCTGTTCCCTTCTACCACACAAAGATTGATGGTTGAAAAATGGTCTGTCCGGAATAACTCCTCTGAAAGTAAGCTGCTAAATATAGGTCATAAAACTTTTATTCATGAAGAAAAAGGCATGCACGGCCTTTATCGGTTACGAGTTAGCTGCGACTCAAAACCTGAAGTACAGTTGAAACCCGGTGAAAGCTATTCATTTGGTGTCTATTATTCAGCCACAATGGAAGACGAACCGGAGGTTTTCGAATCTTTTGATGAAGCAGAAGCCAAAAGAACTGATTTTTTAAACGAGTTGTACCATAATCTGAAATTGAAAACTCCCGATCCTGTGCTTAATACATTGTTTTACTTTTCTAAGATCAGAGCTTCTGAAAGCATTTTCGATTCGAAAATGGGGTTGGTACACTCCCCCGGAGGAGGAAATTATTACGCCGGGATATGGGCAAACGACCAGGTGGAATATAGCGGTCCGTTTTTCCCGTACCTGGGTTACAACAAAGGAAATATTGCTGCATACAATGCCTATATGCATTTTTTAAAGAACATTCCCGAACCGGGGAACTTCATCAAATCCTCCTTTGAGATGGAAGGAGACCTGCCCTGCTGTTCGAAAGACCGTGGTGATGCAGCTATGATCAGCTTTGGAACGTCACAATTTGTGCTGGCTTCCGGGAACAGGCAAATTGCGGAAGATTTATGGCCCTTGATTGAATGGAGTATCGAATATTGTAACAGTAAACTCAACGAACACGGTGTAGTGAAATCTGACACTGACGAAATGGAAGGTCGTATTCCTACCGGTGATGCAAACCTGTCTACTTCATCTCTCTATTACGGAGGCCTGATTCAGGCAGCAAGAGTCGCCGAGCTGCTGGGTAAAAAAAACCGGGTGATAAAAGAATACCGGAAACGGGCAAGAGAATTGGAAACAGCCATAGAAAATCACTTCGGCACAACCATAGACGGAATAGAGACTTATCGCTATTTCGACGGGCATAAAACTTTTCGCCACTGGATTTGCCTTCCTCTTGTAATGGGCATTAACACACGGAAAGAAGGCACTCTCAATGCCCTGTTTGATAAACTCTGGTCGGATAACGGAGTGCTTGTAGAACAAGGCAATGAAGTTTTTTGGGACAGAGGCACACTGTATGCTTTCAGGGGGGCGTTTAAGGCAGGAGCTCACAACAGAGCCTTAAACCGGTTAATGCCCTACTCGAGAACACGACTACTGGGCAAACGCGTTCCCTATGTAGTGGAAGCATACCCTGAACACGGCATGAGACACCTTTCGGCCGAAAGCGCACTATTTTGCAGAGTTTTCACAGAAGGATTGCTGGGTATTGAACCAATTAACTTTAATCAATTCATGATTACACCACAAATCCCCTCCTCCTGGAAAGAGCTTTCACTTCAATCATGCCGTCTCTATAACCGGAACCTGAACTTCATCATCTCACAAAAAGATGGCCAAGCCTTCCTGGTTATTAAAGATTCAGATAAACTCATATGGAAAGGAACTATTCAAAACGGAAAACCTGTAAAAGTCCATCTCAAATAATTTATGACATCATCCCTGCATTTTTAATTATTCTAATGGAACCAGAAGACTGACAATTCGTAAATTAAAAAAAGACATGACAACAAGGTGGATTCAATTTAGGTAATTGTGAAAATATTCAGAAAAACATTTAAAATAAATAATTTCAACTATGAAAAAACTCATTCTGACTTTAATTATTGCGGCAGGCATGGCAGGATGCCAGTCTGTACAGAAGAAATCAACGGTTCAACCATTTAAAGAGGGAGAATCCGTAAGAATATCCAAGGACATTCTTCAGGATAAAATAAAAGGTGGCTGGGCTGGACAGGTGATTGGTTGTACTTATGGAGGCCCTACAGAGTTTCGATGGAATGGCACCATGATCGGGGATCATGTTCCCATTCCCTGGGATGAAACACGGATGCTATGGTATTATGAAAATTCACCCGGCTTGTACGACGATATTTATATGGACCTGACATTTGTTGAGGTTTTCGAAAAATTCGGACTGGATGCCCCCGATTCTTTACATGCTCAGGCTTTTGCCAAGGCAGAATACCCGCTTTGGCACGCCAACCAGGCCGCCCGGTATAATATTCTGAACGGTATAATGCCACCGGAATCAGGACACTGGAAAAATAATCCACATGCCGACGACATCGACTTCCAAATTGAAGCCGACTTTGCGGGACTAATGGCCCCGGGAATGGTGAACTCAGCTGCTGAAATCGGAAATCGTATCGGCCATATCATGAATTATGGCGATGGTGTTTACGGAGGTATCTACGTTGCATCTATGTATGCCCTGGCATTTATTTATGACGACATGGAATTTATTGTGGAGAAAGCGCTGAAAACAATTCCTCCGGAAAGTGAATTCTATCAGTGCATCTATGATGTGATTCAATGGCATGAACAAAACCCTGACGACTGGAAAACAGCATGGTTTGAAGCTCAAAAAAAATGGACATTCGATAAAGGATGCCCCGATGGTGTGTTCGTACCATTTAACATCGATGCGAAAATCAATGCAGCATATATCGTCATCGGGCTGCTTTATGGAGATGGCGATTTTGGAGCAACCGTTGATATCAGCACCCGATGTGGTTACGACTCAGACTGTAATCCGGCAAATGCCGCAGGAATTCTCGGAACAATGATCGGATATAACCAAATACCCGACTATTGGAAACAGGGAATCAACAAAGTTGAAAACATGGATTTCCAATACACTGATATGTCTCTTAATAAAGTATATGACATCGGATTTCGTCATGCATCAGAAATGATCAAACAAAATGGAGGCAGTGAAGAAGGCAATGACATAATAATTACTTATCAGGAACCAAAAACTGTTCCCTTTGAAATGGCTTTTGAGGGATTGTATCCCATCGAACGGAAAAGAATTGGAAGAGCTTTAACTAACAATAATGCTGAAAGAGCGTTTGAATTCGAAGGATCCGGATTCGTATTAACCGGACAGGCCGCCAAATCAGAGAAAATGGCTGATATGACATTGGAGGTAGATGTTTTAATTAACGGTCAACTCCTGGAAACAGTCAAAATGCCAACCTCCTGGTTAACACGGAGACTTGAAATAGCATGGAATTACGACCTGCCCGAAGGAAAACATACCCTCACACTGAAAGCCCGTAATATTCCAGAAGGTTACCGGATCGAACCGGGCGAGCTCATCACCTACTCCCGGAAAAAACCATACTCACGAATTTATTTCTGAAAGTCAACTATAAATTAAGTCTTTATATAATGTCACTAATAAAAATAATTTTCACAGTTTTCGTCATTTGCGCCTTTTTACCCTCAACCGGCCATCCAAAAACCAATGCTCCCTCTGAACAGAATTTGGTTTCCATACCGGTTGAGGAGGTAATGGATAAAATCAGAGGAGGACTGCTGGGACAAATTCTGGGTAATCTGAACGGTATCCCTCATGAAAATAAGTATCACGATGAACCTGGTCAGGTTAATAATTATACTCCCTGGTTACCTGATGGAGCCAGAACTGATGATGACACTGATTTTGAATGGGTTTATATTTATGAAATTCAAAAAAACAGAAATGCTCTGCTGTCCCCTGAATTCATCACCAACTTTTGGAAAGAACGGATAAATGCTAAAATATGGTGCTCGAACCGTTTCGTGAGACACCTGATGGATATTGGGATGCAACCGCCCCAAACCGGATATACGGTGTTTAATCCCTGGGCAGAATTTAATATCTCCGGGCAGTTTTTATGCGAAACCTTTGGTCTGCTGGCACCTGGCATGCCAAGAACTGCGGCAAACATTGGATTGAACTACACTTCTGTGGCTATCAACAATGAACCCGCACAAACAACCCAGCTGTTCACCACCATGATTGCCACCGCATTTCTGGAAAAAGATGTCTATAAAATACTCGATGCAGGAAGTGCCGCTTTGGATAAAAACAGTACGATCCTAACAATTATCGAAGATATCCGGAAATGGCATCAACAATATCCTGATGACTGGGAAATGACACGCCGGTTACTCCGGGATAAATATACTCAGGAAGGCGGAAGCATGAGAGACTGGAATGGTTATGAACTGAATACCGGAGCCATTATTGCATCCTTGCTGTATGGGAAAGGCGATTTTGCAGAAACCTTGAAACTGGCATTTAACTATGGATGGGATGCCGACTGTAATGCAGCAACTGTAGGAACTATTGTAGGTACGATATATGGCTATAAAAAAATGATGAATCATAACAATCCTCTTAATCCGGAATGGCAAATCGTTGACCGATATAAAAACACAACACGTGAAAACATGCCGGAAGATGAAACAATTACCAGCTTTGCCGACCGACTGATCGAAATATTTGAGATGGTGAACGAACAAAACGGTGGAGAAAAGACACTCGAAAACAACAAAATGGTTTACCGAATTCCTGTGGAACAACCTGTTCCTGTTCTGAAATTATTATCAGATGAAGAACAAAAAAACACCTTAATCAAAGAGTATCAACAGGATATTAGAAACAATCTGTCAAGCAAAATTCGCGAAGAAAGAGCAAAAGCTGCATACATGGCTGTTTGCCTTGGCCTGGATGAAAACCTGGCAAAAAGCAATCCTAAAGGATGGAAAGCTGCATGTTACGACTTGAGTGGGTATTGGAAAATCATGAATAATGTGTATTTTGGAGATTTCAAAGGACTACATGAATTGAGAAGAAAATTTGAATCAGCCGGGTTTAAAACCCCTCAGCAACGCTACTCTGATGAAATGTTATACAATGATTTTGAAGTCTGGAAAGATCCCGAAAGCCTTTATTAATAATTTATCATGAGAATGAAACGAACAGAATTAAAATCATTGAAGAATTAATAATTCCATTGAAACGAGCATGACGATTCTTGACACAAACGAGCAAGATTATTATTATGGGAGTTCCATCGAAATAAGCTTGCGAATTCTATGTGCCAGAAAATTGTGCGATGAACTTTATTTAACATTTAACTGAAATACAATACATTTTATTAATCTTATTCAAATGAACAAATTTGCATGGATTTTAACAGGTATATTCACCCTTTCCTTGTTGTATACAACGAGTGATGCTCATGAGTGGCAGGCTAAATGGATCAATTCCCAACACCAACAAAATAAAACCAATTCCTGGACAATCTTTCACAAAACCATTTCTCTTGGGGAGGACTTTTCAGAAGCAACCATCCATATCGCTGTGGATTCAAAATATTGGTTGTGGATTAACGGTCAAATGGTAGTTTTTGAAGGAGGGCTAAAACGAGGGCCAAACAATCATGACACTTATTATGACCAGCTGAACGTAAGCAAATACCTTCGAAGGGGGGAAAACAAAATTGCAATTTTAACCTGGTATTTTGGGAAGGATGGTTTTTCTCATCATTCCAGCGGAAAGGCCGGGTTACTGTTTGAACTTTTTACAGATGGTCAACTTAAGCTTATTTCCGACAGAAGCTGGTTTGCTCATCCCCATCCCGCCTTTCTTTACTCCTTTGAAGGTTTGCAGCCAAATTACCGGTTACCAGAATCAAACATCGTTTTTGATGCCCGGCTGGACAGTGAAGCTTTTACTTCCGTCAATTATTCTCCGTCAAAAAGAAATACTGTATTTGAGGTGGGTTCTGCAGGCATTCAACCCTGGAATAACCTGATTAAAAGACCCATTCCACTGTGGAAGAATTATGGGTTGACTTCCTATCCATCGGCACCCGGCATGCCATTTATCTCAGAAGGGGACACCATTAAGTGCAAATTGCCCTATAATGCCCAGATAACTCCTTATCTCAGAGTAAAGGCTAAGGCCGGACTGACCATTGAAATGCTTACCGATAATTACTTTGGTGGAGGGGCTACGAATCTCCGGGCTGTATATATCACCAAAAACGGTGAGCAGGAATTTGAATCGCCGGGATGGATTAACGGGCATGAAATGTATTATATCATTCCTCCGGGAATAGAAATTCTGGACTTAAAATACAGGGAAACAGGTTATGATACTGATTTTGCAGGTGCCTTTGAATCTCCTGACCCTCAGTTGAACACTCTATGGAAAAAAGCACAAAGGACTTTGTATATCAACATGCGGGATACCTACATGGATTGTCCCGAGAGAGAACGTGCCCAATGGTGGGGAGATGTGGTCAACCAGATGAGTGAATCATTCTATTCTCTCTGCCCGGCATCACACCTGCTTGCCAGAAAAGGGATGCTCGAGCTTATTGCCTGGCAAAGAGATGATAGTACCCTATTTGCACCTGTCCCTGCCGGAAACTGGGGTAATGAGCTGCCCATGCAAATGCTAAACAGTGTCGGGTATTATGGATTCTGGACTTATCTGATGTATACCGGTGATACAACCACCATCCGACAGGTGCTTCCGGGCGTGAAAAAATATCTTTCCATCTGGAAAATCGATGAAAACGGACAGGTAGACAACCGGCGGGGTGGTTGGACCTGGGGCGACTGGGGTATAAACAAGGATATGCCAGTTCTATATAATACCTGGTATGCCATTGCATGCAAAGGATACGGCCTTATGGCCCAATGCATTGGAAAGAATGAAGAATACCAGTGGGCTCAAAATAGAATCGCAGAAATCGGGAAAAATTTCAATAACATGTTCTGGACAGGAACAGAATACCGCTCCCCGGATTATCAGGGAGAAACCGACGACCGCGCCAATGCCCTTGCTGTACTTGCCGGGTTTGCAAAACCTGACCAATACCCCTTATTGAAAAAAGTATTGGATAAAAACCGACATGCCAGCCCGTTCATGGAGAAATATGTACTGGAGGCACTCTTTTCAATGGGATACGACGAATTCGCACTCACACGCATGAAGGAACGATTTCAACCCATGATCGAAAGTGAACTGACAACCTTGTGGGAAGGTTGGGGAATTGGAACCGAAGGATACGGAGGTGGTACATATAACCACGGCTGGAGTGGAGGCGGCCTTACCATGCTTTCAAAATATGTGGCAGGAATCAAACCCCTGAAACCGGGTTTCGAAGAAGTTGAATTCCGGCCGGCAATGGGAGGACTAAAACAATCCAAAGCCCGTGTAAGTACAGTAAAAGGAGTAATCGAAGTAGAAAATGATCTCATAACTCCCCATATTTTTACTCAAAAAATCAATTCACCAAAGGATATGGAAATCAGTATCTGCTTTCCCAAAACGATAAAAAAAATCAGGTCAATCAGCATCAATGGCCAGCCTGCCGACAGAAAAATCCTGGGAAAAATAAGGTCTGAACATGGGATGAGAATGCCCGGAGGTAATTATGAAATTGTTATACGGTATTAAAAACTCATAAGAATTTCATATGATACCATCTAAAATTAACAACTATAATCAGGTGAACAACCATGATGATTTTCTGGCACAAACAAAAATGATTTTTTTATCCTTCCCTTTAAACCTTTGCGCCTTTGGTAGAAAAAATTATCAGATGAAGAATTTTTTAAAATTGCTTTCCGTGGGATTGATTATTTTTTCATTTTCCTGCAACAATGAAGTATCGCAGGAAAAACCCCGTGTTATCATTCTCACCGACATGACCCACGACGACGGAAACTCGTTTATCCGGTATCTCTATTATGCACCCTGGTTTGATTTGGAAGCGCTGATCGTCACGAACCAATTGCCCGATTTCAATTACGATGACAACGATCCCTGGGGAAAAGCCATGGGAATCCTGGATGCATATAAACAGGAACTTCCGCAATTGCGGAAACATGACCCTGGGTTTCCTGACTATGAGGAGCTTATGGCTGTTACCAAACGTGGAAGGGGATCCATTCCCATCATCTGGCTTACTAATTCACTTGAATTTAAAGGACATATTGCTGACAGGTATGCAGAAAGCTCGTGGGATTCGATATATTTTCACGACTGGATTGGTGAAGGACTGAATCCAAACGGAGAACCAAAAGATTCAGAAGGAAGTGAATTTTTACAGCAAGTGTTCGATAAGGATGACGACCGGCCAATTTACGTGCAGGCCTGGGGTGGACCAATCACTTTCATTCAGGCGTTATACCGCTACAAACAACGGAAGGGAGCCGAAGAATTTGAAAAACTGTTGTCGAAACTGCATGTATACGGAATCCTTTTTCAGGATATAACTTTTGACTACCTGATTGATCTGCAAAAAGTGAAAGACCTGAACTGCACCAATTTTGGAACGGCAACCTTCACCTATGAGGGAGAACGGGGTGCTCCGCGATGGTTGCTTCACGATAGCGGTCATTTCTGGCGTTACGTGGGTGGGTCTGACCCGGTTATGCGGCGCAGCGAAGTGAATGGCCATGGCCCCATGTCAAACCTGTACGACAACGGGGGAGAAGGCGATACACCGGCATTTCTTTATCTTTTAAGTTCGGTACTGGGGCTGAACAATCCGGAAGATCCCACCCAAGGCAGCTGGGGTAACATGTTTTATCCAATGGGTAATGATTTTCCCGAAGGTTATTACCACACCTGCTTCCACGAGAAAGATGAACTTGTCCGCTGGATCCCCGATGTAAAAAAAAGTTACCTGAACCGTCTCCAATGGTCGGTGAAAGAACCGGATGAAGTGAATCATGCACCTTTTGCAATTGTGAATAACAACAAAACAAACAGAATACTTACCATCCAGGCAAAACCCGGAGAGAAAATCAAACTGGACGCATCCAAATCGTTCGATCCCGATGGCAATGATATACGGTTTAACTGGTTTCGGTATAAAGCTGCGGATTCATTCCAAGGTGAATTGGAAATCAGTTCTCCTGAAAATGCTATGCAAACAGTGATGGTGCCCTCTAATCTGGCCGGGCAGGAAATTCATCTGGTACTGGAGGTACGCGATAACGGAACACCCGACCTGGTATCCTACAGAAGAGTGATTATCAAAAATAAAGATGACGCATAATCCGAAGCATATGACTTGCCATTCGTTCAAAAAAAAGGAGTAATTTTCACATAATATTTTATCTAATAAGAATAAACATTTAAATCATGACAAAAAACGAAAACTCAAAATCTGGGTTCAGAGCAGTATTCATTCACTTCTTCGTTTTGGCACTGCTGTTGTTCACTGGATGTAATTTAACCGAAAGCAACAAAATTCCTGTCATTTTCGACACCGATACCAATAACGAGGTGGACGATCAGCATGCGCTTGCCTACCTGCTCTTCAGTGGTAATCACTTTAAAGTGGAAGGGGTCACAGTGAACGCCACCAGTGCGCCCACGGGATTCTCTGAAGAATCAGATGTTAGTGATCATTACGAAGAGGCCAAAAGGGTGATGCAGCTCTGCGGAGAATTATTTGGAAAAATTCCACTTAAAACCGGGGCCAACAGTTCTTTTGAAACAATAAAAAGTCACATTGGAGAACCCACCTTCGACGGGCACGAAGCTGTTGATTTTATTATTGAACAATCCATGAAAAAACGAAACCAAAAACTGGTGCTTCTGCCTGTTGGAAAGCTGACCAACATTGCCCTTGCCCTGATGAAAGAACCCGCCATAGCTGAGAAGGTGCGCATTGTCTGGCTGGGATCCAACTACCCCGAGCCAGGTGAACACAACCAGAACTGGGACATTGAATCCATGAACTATATTCTTGATATAAACGTGCCCTTTGAAATGGTTACCGTCAGGTACGGGAAACCTTCGGGGACTGCTGCCGTTATTGCGACTAAAGATCAAATGGTAAACCGTATGCCGGGGAAAGGACCACAAATTTCCAAATCAGTTACCGGACGGCATGGTGGTGAATATTCCTGCTTCGGCGATTATTCAGCTAACCTGTTCGATCAATTTAGTATGTCAGGAAATCCTCCCGGTCGACCACTTTTCGATATGGCCACCGTTGCTGTTGTTAAAAATCCGTCTTGGGCAAAAAACCGGGAAATGCCAGCTCCTATATACATAAACGGGAAATGGGTAGATCGACCGAACAACCCGAGGAAAATTACAATATGGGAATGGTTCGACATCTACGGAATCATGAATGACTTTTTTGTGACTATGGAAAATTACAAACTGGTGGATACAGATAAATGAATTCATTGCATAATTTGATCCCGCGTTGAATAATTCTTGAATGAAACGAAAAAAAGATTGCTGAATGAGTAAAAAACAAAACCTGAAGGTGCTGTTATATATCCTGTTCTGTTTATTGTTTTTCATTCCTGTTGCAGGCCAAACTGATAACCCGAAAAATGAGTCCGAAAAAATCATCTTTGATACTGATATGGGCTCCGATTGCGACGATGTGGGAGCTCTTGCCTTGCTTCATCATTATGCTGATCTGGGGAAGGCGGAAATACTGGGGTGCATCTACAGCTCGGGGAAGGTTCCGTTTGGAGCAGGAATCGTGGAGGCCATCAACATTTGGTGCGGAAGGCCCGATATCCCGGTTGGGGCATATCATGGCAGTGAGGTAGGAGATCCTGACGATAAAATGTTGGCAGAAAAACTGGCAAAAGACACTGCCGCTTTCAAAAACAACATCATTCACAGTTCAGATGCCCCTGAACAAACCCGGTTAACCCGGAAACTGTTGATGCGGGAAGCAGATCGGAGTGTCACCTACATCACCGTCGGACATACCAAAGGATTATTTGATTTGCTCACATCCCAACCCGATGACATCTCTCCCCTGAATGGATTTGAGCTCGTAAGAAAAAAAATAAAACGTTGGGTGGCTCTGGGGGCACTGAATGCCAACAATACGGAGCGGCACTTTGTGAAAGACTGGAATTTCTTTTTCAATGAGACAGCTCCTTTTTCCAAATATCTGGTAGAAAATTTTCCCCGGCCGGTCTTTTTTGTAGACGGGGGATCTGAGGTTTATACCGGGAAATCACTGAAAGAAACTCCTCCGGGGAATATTGTCCGGACCGCTTATCGGGACTGGCTGTGGACTGTTGAGCAAAAAACGCTGGACGATCAGCGTCCCAGCTGGGACCTGGTTACCGTATATTTTGCTGTGGAGGGGACTGGCGAATTTTTACAACGTTCAGGCAGAGGCTGGCTCGAATTTGATGAAAAGAGAGGATGCCGGTGGAATGCCGGAGAGAACGGACTTGAACAAACATTCATCCAACAAAAAACAGGAAACAACGAACAATTTGCCGATTACCTGAATGAACGGATCGCACAAGAACCCCAAAATCAACATGAAGGGGGTATCAATGAGTGAAACGGGCATCACGGATAGACCGAAATAACAGGTTATCATTTATTATCCTATATTTGAATTGGTATTACAGCGACAGTTAAAAAACAATATAGAAACGTTAAATGACGAATAAAATGAAACTTTTTAATGTGAAACTTACCATGAGAAGCCAGATCCTTGCGGTCGTTTTTTTCTTCATCCTCTCATGGTCTTTTGAGACTGAGGCACAACATAGTGGAATCCAAAAATCCATTGCTGAAAACCGGAAAGGAGTACTAGTCGTTAAAGCAGATCCCGGAGCACAGATCACTGTGGAGCAGCTGAGACATGAGTTTTGGTTTGGATGCGCCATCAGCAACGGCATTTTTGGGGGTTCTGCCTCAGTGGATGATCAGAGGCAATACAAGGAAAAATTTCTGGAGAACTTCAATTCGGCAGTTACAGAGAATGCCGTGAAATGGGGAAATATGGAACCCCGCAAAGGAGAAGTGAATTATGCAATTGTTGATGCCATCCTGGAATGGACCGAAGAGAATGACATACCCCTCAGGGGACATAACATTTTTTGGGGAACGCCTCGGTTTGTCCAATCCTGGGTTAAAGAATTGTCGGATGATGAGTTGGTGAAAACATTGAAAAACAGGGCAGAGACACTAACTTCCCGGTATAAAGGCCGTTTTGCAGAATATGACCTGAATAATGAAATGATCCATGGGAACTATTACGAAGACCGTTTGGGTCCTGATATTACAAAAAGGATGGTCCAATGGGCAAGGAACGGTGATCCTGAGGTGAAACTTTTTATGAACGAATTTGATATATTAACCGGAAACAGATTGCCGGATTATATGACCCAAATCCGAAAATTACAAAAACAGGGGGTTCCAATTGCCGGTATTGGCGTACAGGGTCACCTCCACTCCGAGACATTCGACCAGGATGAACTTAAAAGAGCTCTCGATTCCTTGGCACAATTTCATTTGCCAATTAGAATTACAGAATTCAACATGCCCGGACAAAGGTCAAAATACGATCAAAACCGGGAGATAAAAATGACACAGGAAGAAGAGATGCAAAAAGCAAAAAATTTGGTGGATTACTATAAGATCTGTTTTGCCCATCCGGCCGTTGAAGGCATTTTAATGTGGGGATTCTGGGCAGGAGCCAACTGGATACCTCAGTCATCACTTTACCATAAAGACTGGTCTCCTACCCCGGCTCTTGAAGCTTATCAGGATCTGATTTTCGGGGAATGGTGGACCAGTGCAAGCGGAACAGCAAATACCGGAGGAGAATTTTTAACACCGGCATTCTATGGAAAATACAAAATAACAGTTGACGGAAAATCCAAAGAAGTGACTTTGTCAAAAAATTCCGGGAAACTGATTGTTGAGTTTTAGTTGCTAAATTTATGGGAACACATCTTTTATCATTTGATTTAATGTGACCATAAAAAGAACATGGCAATTTTATGATACAAGTGTATGATGATTGTTCCATGTGAGTTACATTTGTTCCCTGAGAAAATAATTATTTTAAAAAGATGAACCCAATTCGTATCAAATTCCTGGCCCTGACAATCCTCATAGCGCTTTCGGAAATAGCTATTCCCCAGTCAACACCGGAATACGGAGATCCCCCGCATAACCCAAATATTCCGGAATATTACAAGTCAAAGCTCTCCGACATTGAAGCAGAAATTACCGGACTAAAAAAAGGGAAAGCAAAAATTATAGCCACTTCTCCCGGAGAGTTGCCGGTTTACGCCATTTATTATGGAGAAAAAGATAATCTGCATAGCCAGGCGAATTACAATTCAGCACTTGGTGCAAGAAATCCGGCTTACTTCGCAAAAAAAGATGCCAACACCAAACCAGTGGTTTTCTTTATCGGTCCGGTTCATGGTCAGGAGGTGGAGGGCATCGTGGGAATGGTCAACCTCATTCATCTCGCCGAAACAGGAAAAGATCACAGGGGCAGGGAATGGCCTGAACTCATTCAGGTTTTTAACCAATGCCGTGTGATTATCATCCCCTGCGGTAATCCTGACGGAAGAGCAAGATGCCCATACAATAGTTTTGTGGGGCTCCCCGTGGCCACCATGACAAAATACGGACAGGGAACCAAAAAGGATGGCACACCCTGGGGTTGGCCAACCTCAAAATCGGTTCACCCCATGAAGGGAAATGTCGGGATATTAGGGTGCTATTATAATAATAACGGCATCAACATCATGCATGATGAATTTTTCTCTCCCATGGCAGAAGAAACAAAAGCCATCTTTAAAATAGCCATGGAGGAAGCTCCCGATATGACGGTAACCCTCCATTCCTGCGAATGTCAACCGTTCGTATTTCAAACCGGACATACCCCTTATTTCATGAAAAAACGAATCGCTGACTTTGCAAAACAGCTCAATCAAAGCTATATCAATAAGAATTTACCCAACATGGGACCCGACAGGGAAATCAGCCTTGCAGATGATGATCCGGAATTCCCGCCAAAAGAATCATTTAACTTGGCCAGTGCATTACACCACGCATCAGGTACGATGCCCATCACTTTTGAGAGTCCACACGGAACGCTCGATGATGGAGCAACTCATGAAGAGATTCTGGATATTCAGTTGGTCTTATACCAGGAAATGTTTGACTATATTTTAAAAAACCGGCTCTATTGGGAATTGCCGGCAAAATGATCCGTAAAACCAGGAAACCTCTCGGGAAAGAAACCCAGAGAATGCTTATTCGAAAAATACCTTGCCAAAAAACTCCGGACGATGATAATCCGGATTTTCCGTTTTGATCGGATTCCAGGTCAGATAATGTGGTTCAGGAGTCTCATCTCCACATTTATAAAAATTAGCCCTTACTGATAAACCACTTAAGTTCTTTATTTTGCTATAGGCAAAACATTCGATCGGTATACGAATCATCATTTCCCATTCAAATTCTCCTGTTTTATTATCAAATGGCTGATTTCCAAGAGTTGATTCAATATCAATCTTTTTGATAATAGCCGGATCAACAAATTTCCGCCCATGTCTACCCTGTCCCCAGGCTAAATGAATCGTCCCAATACAACTAAACTCAAAGTTATAATAACTTTCCCCTTCGGGTGAGATAAAAAACTCTACACAGCTATCTTTGTACACTTCTCCATTGGTGCGCGTTTCAATGGCACGAAGATGCCTTTCCCGGACATAATACTTTAACCAGATTTCCCTCTGTGTGTGCCCCATCCTAAAACAAACTTTTGGCTGATAAGAAAAATCTTTCCAGTTAATCGTTTGAATAGAAGTGGTTACAACCTCTTTTTCAAGGAAATAGGAAGCTTCAGCAAGAGAAACTGCTTTTTTTACCTGAATTTGCTTTACAAATAACTGATTCATAATCTTTATCTTAAATGATTGTAAAGGTAAGCATTTACTCTTTTCAAAATCATTTCATAAAAAAGAATTTAAAATATTACATTTGTTGTTTAATACTATCAGCTCTTCGATTGGCACAAGGCATCTCACTCTTTTCGGAATCCTGTTCATGCACCGACTGGAATTTTTCACAATGCTCTCTTCAGCAATACCTCTCCTGCTGCATTGATTACTTCAATTGTCAGCTTGTCTCCGTTCTTTTCGAGAATCATCACTGTCCCATCGGGCTCTCTGTTCCCTCCTCCAATAATTACGGGAAAATTATTTTCTGCTTCGTCTTTCTCTATCACCTGGAAGCGGTGGGTGTGGGCATTTAGGGATACATGGAATGGTGCATCTTTCAGCACTGGTATCCACAAATCGGAGCAGGGTGAAAACCTGCCGGAGGTCACTCCAAAAATTGGAATATGATGAATCAGTATCCGTTTGGCTGCTTTGGCAAAAGCATCGGACATCAACTCCTTTGTCAGGAAACCGGTTTGATCAATCCGGTGTTGTGTAAAGTCATTCATGTTGAAATACTCCCGGTGGTCGTCCGGCTTGTCTTCTCCGCAGTCAAGAAGGACGAAGCGTGTATCCCCAAGTGAAAATGCACTGTAGGAGTGGCCGTCCATTCTTCCGAGGTAATCCCAAAGGTGCAGGGAGTATTCGCCTCGTGTTTCGTGGTTTCCCCGGATGAAGATAGAGGGTACCTCATCACTTTTTATCCGGGGCGTATAGGTGAGCAACCGATTCACTATATCCCCTTCAACCTCCACGTCGTCAAAACAGTCGCCATTGAAAACAACCAGGTTATATGGTTTGTCCTCCACCAGCGAGTGCAACTTGTCGAACATCGCCATATTGCTGTGCAGGTCATTGTATACGATTACCCTAAAATCCCGCATTTCATCACTCCAGGTAGTGAATATTTTCATGTCCGACCGGACCGTATCGCCGAACTCCTTGTAATAACTGGAATAACGGGTAATTTCCTGCGATCCGACACGGTAATAGTACTTTGTTCCAGGGCGCAGACTGTTAAGATGTACACGATGGATCATGTTGTTCGCCACCATCACCCCTTCGAGGAAGGTTCGTGCCAGCTGCAGGTTGGTGGTGTCGGTGCCATATTCCACCCAGCTTCGTGCGGGTACATGGGTGAGCCACATGACGGTCATTTCGTCGCTCCCGGGATTTTGCAGGTAAGGGATAGTGCGCATCACCTCCGGAGCAGGTGTCTTGATGCGGACATCCACAAAAAGAGGCCGGTGATCGGATGCAGTGGGTTCGTCTACTACTTCGGACTTATACTTGGCGTAGGTTTCTCCCCTGGCAGTGTATCCCAGTACATAATCGATCGTCGTGTGCGGGTCAACCGAAGGAAAGGTGTGATGGGCGGAGTTAGAGAGGATCTGCCACTTCTCCTGTAGAAACTCTATAGGGGCTGAATCGGGCGTAGCATTTAGGTCTCCAATCAGGAACACCGGTTTGTCGTAATCATTCACGGCTTCCGTAATAATTTCTGCCGATCGTAATCGCTCCTCTTCGTTGAGAGAGAGATGTGTGTTGATTACTATATACCTTTCGAGCTCTACAATGAGTGCTGTGCGGGATTCACCTGCCCCGGGCAGGTCGATTTTCTTCACTGCAACCGGTTTTTCCTGCGTCAGCATTCCGTTGCCGTATTTCCCTCCGTCATGGAGGATGGAGAAGCCGAAGGTGGCGTGCATCCCGGTCTGATCCGAAAGCAACCGGAGAATATCCATGTTGTTACTCCTGTTCATCATGCTGTCCACCTCCTGTAGTCCAACTACTTCCGGATGGATATCTACAATCAGTTTTCCAATTCGTTCGATATCGATTGTATCATCAATCCCTCTGCCATGATGAATATTGTAACTCATAATCCTGAGGGTATTTTCCCGTTGGGGGAAGCGATTGTTTTTCTGTGGAGAAATGGTCTGTGCCCAGCAGTGAAAGAGGATAAAGAAAATAATTGTCAGCAAAGAAAACCGTTTATTCATCTGATTAGCATTTTTCAAATATAGTAAACTTTTGCTTGAAACTATAGATTTTATATTATGAGTATTTCAAACTTTTAACAAACATATCATCCACACAAACTCATTCCTTACTCAATATTTCTGCAGCAAATTCAGCAGCTTACGATCCAGCTGGTGTCCATGCCATGCTTCATATGCCACATCTTTTCTTCTGGAATCCAGCATGCCGAAGTCCCCCCGGAAATTCCACAACGCCCAGCCGATCTGATGGCTGGTCAGAATCTGCAACAGATCTTCGAACCAGGCCAGGAAGACATCGTGAGGGGTTTCTCTGTAGCAGCCGCACTCGCCGCAATGCACACCCACACCCTGTTTTACCAGGTCTGTCCAGGGACGGTAAAACTCTTCCAAAACCTTGCGATCGAAACGTTTACCATCAATCAAACCGGGCCAGACCGGCATGGGAGCATCATCCGGGTTTTTCCATACCCAGCCGGCACGATAGTGGGAGATATAGTGGGGGTAATACCCCCTGCAACTCTGTCCCAGGGGCAGATCAGTCAGCTCGGGAATGACAAGTGATCCCCCATCATTACCATCGGCAATGACCATCCTATCGGCATTGTGATTCCTGATCACATCCAGACACCCCATGGCAACCTTTCGATAAATCTCACCAGGAATCGGTATGGCAGGTGAAAACTGATCGTTCATATCTTCCTTGAAGCAGGGCTCATTGACCAGGTCGAAGCTAAGCTTGTCAGGAGAGACATTCTTGAAACGCTTTGCCCACATGTCCCAGTGTTGATAAAATGCATTTTGTGCATCTCTGTCTTTCCACAGGTTGAAGGGCTCATGAAAACCGGCGTTGATGCAGAAACCAGGGGCCCGGTGCAAGTTCAGGCTCACATGGAGGTTGTACTTGTGTGCGAGATAAACAATTTGTTCAACAGATTCAACTGCCTCCTCCCTGAAATCAGCCGTCTCATCAGGAGCAATATCTCTCCCCAGGGTTGGGTCATAGTTCAGGTAGCTGGGATAAGCCATAGGAATACGAACAAAATCAAAACCCCAGTCAGCCATCCATTTAAAATCCTGCTCAGTTGCTGAAATCAGTTCCGGGTTGTAAACATACCTGCGTGGTGAGAAATAGTTAAGTATGTTAAAGCCTCTCCATCGCGGTAGATTGTTCACAAACAATTTCTCATCAGCATTCCCAAAGGCTTTCATGGAGGGATTAACCGCAAGCATGGCACTCCCGGTTGCCGTTATTTTCAAAAATTGACGTCGTTTCATAATTCATTCGTATTCATTATTCTTATAATTTTGCTGTGAACGGACGAAGAGTTCAAATCCCATCCGGCTGTTGTGATAGGGGCATTTCCAGAGATCAGCCTTCGGCCGGTTCACAACAGGCTTGTTGTCAGCTCCCAACCCGCTGTACCACTCACCATACTCCTTGTCGATCAGGTTCTCCTTCACAAAATTCCATGTTCTGATCGCTGCTGCAAGATATTTCTCATCCTGTGTGATTTGCCAGGCATTGTAGAAGGCAACCACCGACTCAGCCTGGGGCCACCATTCAATCTTTGAAATCAACTGCCCATTCACACGCTCATAATTCAGATAACCCAGCTCTTCGTTCCACCCTTCAGCCATTTGTATATCGACCAGATGCAGAGCGACAGTTTTTATCTCACCTAACAGTTCTTTGTCGCCCAATACTTCGGCTGCTTCGTAGAGCAGCCAGGACAACTCGACATCGTGACCGTAGGAGTCGATCTCCTCCAGGTTCTCCCACTCCATGGTCAGGAACAGCTTCTGGTGCCAGCTTTCCTTGTTAAGAATATTTTTAGTAAAAAGGTTGATCAACCCGCGCAGTTGCATCTCCAGTGCAGCGTCCGGCCAAACCTGAAAAAGCAGAGAGTATGCTTCTAGCACATGCAGGTGAGTATTCATCGTTTTGGGTGCAACACCCGAACCGTCATAACCATATTTCTCAGGCTTTGACCAGTCCCTGTTAAAGGACTCTATATATCCACCGTTCACAGTGTCAAAAGCATGTTTCTCCAATGTATGAAAAAGTGAAACAGCCTGGTTCAGACTCTCCTCATTACCGGTAGCCCTGTAATGTTCGGCAAGGCCATAGATAGCATATGCAATACCATAGGTCTGTTTGGCCCGGTCTGCCCTGCTGCCATCGGCGTTCACCATCCAGTAGGCCCCCCCCATTTCCTTATCAATAAAATAACGGATGAAGTAATGCTGAGCCCGGTCTGCCAGCTCTTTGTATGTATCATCACCAAACAGACGATAAGCCCTGGAGAAAGTCCACAATATACGTGCATTCAAAACGCCACCCTTCGACGATTGAGGAACTGGCATGCCATTGTTTCGTATCGTCCCGTAGAATCCTCCGCTGGGATCAGGTGAATATTTGACCCAGAACGGAAGGATATTCCCCCGTAAATCACGGAGTACCTCATCAACCAATAATTGTTCGGCTTCTGATTGAGCTTTCACAGCTGCAGGAAATGACAGCTGCAGGGTAATCATCAGAAAAAGGATATGAATGGAGCGTCTCACTATCGGTTGGATAAAAGTTGTTGTGCTGCGAGTACCAGGAACATGTAATGAGACGAACCGCCGCCCATGACATACTCCACCTGTTGCCAGAGGAAGGGGAATTCCAGCAGCTCCGGGAAGTCGGGACGGATTAGTGCGGTACCGGAAACAACCCCTCCGGGGATGTAGTACCAGTCCGCACGGTTCAGGCCATACCCCACCGTAGCTGAAATGGCGCCCACGCCGGATGCGAATGAAGCGGTGTTGGAACCGGGGTGGCAACCAAGGATGAAGTTCAGGGCGTTGTAAATGTACTCCGGACCAAAGATATCGGGATAGGCGATATGCAGAAAATAGTGATTGTAACCGAAACGTTGGATATCCCAACCGGCACCCCAGATTTTGGGACGGTAGGGAACGCCGTAGGGTGTTTCCGCTCCCTGTTTATCCAGCTGATCACGGAAGCCAAGCAAGGCATCGCGCACTGCTTTGGTGAACCGAACATCGGCCATCTTCTTCTCGGCACGACCCAGGAACCAGCCAACACGTCCAATATTTTGGGTAATGAAGTCAATCTCCTGCAACAGGTACTCTTTGTACTGATCCTCACCTGTGGTCAGGTATAGTTCCACTGCTGCATGCACTTTAGCTGATTTCGAGAATCTCGTTGCACTTGTAATGTCAAACAGTTCACGTGCAGTCTCCAGTGCCTGAACACTTAACGTGTCGTTAAATCCCTTCAGCACACGTGAAGTGGCAGCCAGTTGGGCAGCTGTGGTCAACTCACGCAGAGGGTTCTCTTCGGTGAAGACCCAGCGATCATCGCTGTTACCAGGACTGTTATCGGTCATGGCACCGGCATCACCCAGCATCACATACTGACGGAGGTCGTTACAGATGATGCCGCGATACAATCGGCCTAAAGCACGGTATCCGCCCACCACGGTCAGTGCGCCATGCTCAATCTGTTGCAATAGATCCGGCTTGCCGTCCGGTTGGTGGATCTCAACCACCCTCGAAACCTGGTCGATGGCGGTGGCATCATAATCCTTGCCGAAAGCTTCATAAGCCAGTGCAAGGATATAGGTCTCACCCGCCTGCGATTCCACGCGAAGATCGAAATCGCCCGCGTCATGCCAACCGCCGATATTCAATCCGGGGACAGGATCACCCGGGTTAAACTTCGTCAGAGTAGAGGCACCCTGCGCGTAGCCATCGATGTGATTGAAATTAACTGGTGCCATCAGGGCATCGTCCATGTGACAGAAATCATGCCACACCCGGTACTTCTCGTTGACCCGCATATGGCACATCTGTACAGGAAGAAAAAACTCCAACACCGGCTGCCAGACACCCCGGTCGTAGACATCATCCGCAATACGGAACACTGACGATCGGGAATCACCATAACCCACCTGGTAGAGTCCCTCCTCTTTCACTTCTGAGAAGTCATACTTGAGGTAGTTATATCTAAGGAATTCGCCCCATTCTGTTGCAGGTGCCCTCACTACTTCTTTTGCGCCCTCTTCCGTAATCCGATAGAGCACTGGCTGCAGACGTTTTGTATCCCTGTTGTCCAGCTCAATCACGGCAACCTTCGGTTGACCGGGATGATACCCTGTCTGCGATGTCTGAATCACCGGCTGGTAGAGCCACTCATCCACCACATTGGGTGTAATGACCCACTCTATGGCACCCTCCGTTTTGCCGGCAGGCACTTCGCTACGTACGACGAACCAGCCGTTGTTATGGTTCATGCGGCCGTCGTAAAGTTTCAATGCAGCCCCCCTCGACTCGATAGTGAATCGGTTGTAAGGGTCATCGGGGCGAACCGTAAATCTTTTTCCCTCCGCGTAAGGTTCAGAGACAATGTCATCGGCGATGATGGGACTGTACCCTTTGCCACTCAACTGCTCCACCGAAGCTTTACCTTCGGGATTGAAATCACCCCGGAAGGCATGATTAGAAGGTTCCTGCCGGGTGGGACCGTTGGGCTGTTGCGGAAATATCCCGGTTTGACCGTCCATCATCCATGGTTTTCCAAAAAGTGTACCGGGGAAGAGTTCCAGGTTAAACCCCACCTTGCCGAGGAACTGCTCGGGAACAGGACGGTCCATATCGACAGTGATCACCACGGCAGTACCTTTACTCCTCACATTCACCCTGTAGTTGAACATCAAATCGGGATAGATCATGGGGTTGAAACCGGTCAAATGGCGGGAGGAATCGGGAAAGGTAAGCCATGCAGTAATAGTGTTGCCATCGATATCCACATCCCGTTTGATCTGTTTGGGAACAGGTTGCCATTGACCCGGCGTCGGTTCCAGGCGAATGTCTCCGTTGGTCGCCACTCGGTTGCCGTGCATGATCAGGGATACCCCACCCTGATGTCCCTCGGGGTAGATATCGTCGTAAGCCATCACCTCGACACCCCTGTTTTGAAAATAACCGGATGTGCCAAGCTTAAAATCCTGACCATGCAGCGAGGTGAACGTCAACAGGCCGCAGCATCCCAGCAGAAAGAAAAAAATTGATTTATTCATCGTGATTACCTATATTGAATTGGTACTAAAATTTAGCTCCATGAGTCATCATGACCCGAAAACAAAGATATATTTTTAACTCCAAGAGGCAAAAAAAATCACGACAGGTAAATTCCGGGGTTTTCATTCACAATACATCCTAATTTTCCAATTTTATGACCAATTTATTTTCCGGTTACACCATGGCAATCGTGTTTTATTATTAGAGACTGTTTTAAATTTATCCATTTATTCTTATCGCTTTAATGTGAATACATTCCTCTGTTATAATTTTACTGAACGGTTCGGACATCCAAAAGAGAAGTCAGAAAA
>Ga0172382_10003131_pt1 | contig 26596 bp, 15 predicted proteins | sample Leawel138RmetaG_FD_122245 | JGI IMG/M metagenome (GOLD analysis project Ga0172382, IMG submission 122245) | Leachate microbial communities from a municipal landfill in Southern Ontario, Canada - Leachate well 138R metaG | ecosystem: Engineered > Solid waste > Landfill > Unclassified | place...
GCTACCAAATTTGAAAGGATTGAATCCTGCCGACAACTCTATACTTACGTTATCGGCCACCGCAAACTCTGCCCCAAGATTGGGCGATGCCGTCAACCAATACGGAATATTCGTTTTCAACATCGTTTTTTGGGCATGCGCGGATAAAAATAGTCCCGCCAACAAGAAAAGGACAAGAGGAATTTTTTTCATCGTATTCATTGTTCTTCAATTAAATTAAATTAGAATAATACAATTGATTGATCCGTTATCGACAAAGATAAAAGAAAATTGCAAGGGAATAACATTGATGAATCATTTTAACATCCACCCCAATCCAAAAACCAATGACACTTGTCGGTTGATAGCAATTTCATTTCGATTCTTTTATTTCACGTAAAAACTTTCTTTCAATAAATCTTCATCTCGTGATGAAGAGCCGACCATCACGATAAATTCGCCTTTCTCCACGACCGGTTTCAAGTCTTTATCAAATAACATAAGCTTGTCGGGGGTAATCGTAAAATGTACATTTTTCGTTTCGCCGGCTTTCAATGCAACACGGGTAAAATCTTTCAACTCTTTTACCGGTCGGGTTGTGGAACTGAACTTATCGCGAAGGTAAAGTTGTACAATTTCCACGCCATCCATTTTGCCGGTATTGGTAACATCCACGTTCACTTCGATATTTTCGTCTTTTGAAATTTCTAAACCGGAAAGTCGCAAATTTTCGTATTTGTAGGTGGTGTACGACAATCCGTATCCGAAAGAATACAAAGGTTCGCTAGAAGTTACTACATACGGATGAAAATATTGCGAAGGCTTATGATTATATATCATTTGTATCTGACCGACACTGCGAGGAATAGTTACCGGAAGTTTTGCAGAAGGATTAACTTTCCCATAAAGAATTTCAGCTATAGCCTGCCCTCCATACATACCCGGTTCCCATGCCTGAACAAGAGCATCAACTTTTTCGACCGCTTTTTCTACACCCAACGGACGACCGGTGATCAAAATCAATATCGTTGGTTTTCCCGATGCGGCAACTTTTTCGATAAGTTCGTTCTGCAAACCCACCAAGTCTATATCCGAACGGTCGGTATCCTCACCACAGGTTCGTTCTGTCCAACGGAAACGCATCATATATTCTCCTGCAACCACGATGTTCAAATCGACACACTTTGCTTTTTCGGCTGCTTCGTTCACTTTTTCAGGCAACATATTTCGCGGATCCCATCCTTGATCCACAAATTCAAAACGTGTATTTGGCGATATCATTTTCAATCCTTCCAAAACGGTAATCACATTTTCATCTTTTTGAATGGCACTCCAGTCGCCGAGAATATTCATATCATTGGCATTAATACCGGTAACCAAAACGTTTTTATATTTTTCCGACAAAGGAAGAATACCATCGTTTTTCAGTAAGATAATACTGTTGCGGGCGGCATCGAGAGCCGTTTGCCGATGCTCGGGATTTAAACGGATTTTCATCGTAAATTCTTCGTCGGCAAAAGGATGCTCGAAAAGTCCCAAGCGAAACTTTATCGCCAGAATTTTTCGTACCGATTCGTCAATTCGCGATTCGGGAATCCGTCCTTCTTTTACTAGTTCCGAAACTAGTTCGTTCCAGTGAATGCCATGCATGTGCATATCTATTCCCGCCATGATGGATTGATAAAATGCTTCTTTCAGATTTTCGGCTGTTGCATGTAAATCATACAAATGTTCAATATCCATCCAATCACTCACGATGAAACCTTTGAATCCCCATTCTTTTCTCAACACATCGGTCATCAACCACTGGTTGCTGTGACAGGGAATACCGTTGAGTTCATTGTGCGACATCATCAAAGACATTGCTCCGGCATCTACACCTGATTTAAATGGAGGAAAAAATACTTCACGCAACGTGCGTTCCGAAAAGTCGGCCGGTGCGCCATTAGTACCGTTAACCGATTCACTTCCTGCAACAAAATGTTTGATGCAGGCCAAAACATCGTTTTTTCCGTTTAATTCGCCCTGATAACCCTTAACAGTTTGAATACCCATCTGGCTGACCAAATACGGATCTTCGCCGAAAGTTTCGCCGACGCGTCCCCAACGTGGATCTCGTGCTACTTCTACATTCGGATTAAAAGTCCAATGCATGTTCATTGCCCGCATTTCTTCTGCCGTTTGCCGAGCAATTTTGTAAGCCATATCCGTATCGAAGGAAGAAGCCAATCCGATATTTGTTGGATATACTGTATTATCAGGGGCATTGGCATTGCCATGAATAGCATCGATACCGAAAATGATAGGAATTTTCAACCTACTTTGCATAGCCAGCGATTGAAGATAATTGGCTTCCTCAATAGTTAGAACGTGCAGAAAAGAGCCTACCAGACCGTTTTTTGTGAGATTTTCCAAATCAGCTATAGAAAATCCGGGATAAAAAGCGTTCGCCGTATTGTTTTTTAGTTGTTCTTCGGTAAGACTTGTTTCAGCAGCTTTAATGTGCTCTATGCCGACAAACTGGTTCATTTGTCCGATTTTTTCTTCGATCGTCATCCGCGACAACAAATCGTTTACGCGTTCTTCCACTGATGCTTTTGGATTTAAATACACGGGCACATTTTTTTGAGCCACGATGTTCGTACAAATTATCAATGAAACAATGATAAAATTCAATATTAATCTATTCATTTTTTCGTATTTTATTTTTTAAAATTATCTGTTCTGAAGGGAACCACAGGCAATTCTCGGGTATTATAAAGATTGCCGATCTGGAAATTTCTAAAGCAATATCTTACCGCTACGGGGTTCGGAATATTTTCATTCGAAACAATCAATATTCTGTTATTCAAATCGACCTCAACCTTAGCCGGATGAAAGATCCGATCGTCTCCGGCAACCTCAAAACCATTTATGCCCACCGTTCTGCTGAAACCGTTCTCGGCATAGTTGAAAGAAAGGTAAACTTTCCCGTCTTTTATTTCCATCGATTTATACTCTGGTCCGTGACTAGCTACACCTGAATGACCATAAGTTTGCGAAAGCGCCATAAAAGCCAATCTTTTCCCTACATCGATTTTGTTTCGTGGATGAATATTTGTTTTTTCATATTCTTCTACCAAATCGTTGGTAGAAATCATACCACTGTTTGGAATTAAAAATTGTGCTTTGAATTGGGCTTCACGCAACAGCGCTCCCGAAGTGCCATACTCGCCATCACCATAAATCCAGGGAGCAATTTCAACATAATAAAACGGCAAATTGCCCAATCCCCAATTCTTTCGCCAAAGATTAACCATGTTGGCAAGTCGCTCAGCATACACATCGTGATAGCCAACATTCGATTCTCCTTGATACCAGATAAAACCTTTTATGGTATAGTGAATCAAAGGATGTATCATCGCATTATACATAAGCATAGGACGCGACATTGGATGAAGATCGTTGATAGCTTTTTCGCTCAAATCGACATCGGGATAGGTTTCTAAAATTTCACGGCTTGTCCAGCTTTCCACACGAGAGCCTCCCCAACTCGATACGATAATTCCAACGGGAACATGTAACGCCCGATAAAGCGTTTGCGCAAAATAATATGCCGTGGCACTGAAACCCGGCGCATTTTCAGGGGTACATTCTTGCCACTTGCCCTTAACGGTTTCCTGGGGTTCCATCGCTGCAGTTTTGGGGATGGTAACGAAACGGATTCCCTCATTTTGTCCTGCCATCGCAATGGTTTCGTTGGCTTTGAAAATCGGATTGTTCCAAAAACCGTTCAATGGCATCTCCATATTGCTCTGCCCGGAAGCAAGCCATACTTCTCCTATCAGAACGTTGTTTAACACAACTTTTTCGCCATCGGAAATCGAAATGGAATAAGGAATAAAACTTGCTGCAGGTGTAGCAACAAATGCTATCCAGTTTCCTTTTGAGTCAACCCCGACTTTAGTAATTTCGGCAGTCCATGAAGGACGAATTTCGACTGTTTTGCCGAGATCAGATTTTCCCCAGAGCTTAACTTTTGTATTCTGTTGCAGAACCATATTGTCGCTCAATATTTCCGGTAACAAAACTTTTGCACCGATTGAATTGGAAAAAATCAACAGAAGCATTAATGGTAAAATATTGAATTTCATTTTAGTAGGTGTTTATTAATTACTTATAACGATTATTTTTTTACTGTTGAATATCATTTAATTCGACTAATCAATTCTAGACACATTCGGCCGTTGTGGTAAGGACATTTCCAAAATCCGGCTTTATCATTCAGTTTATCTTTCTGTCCCTCTTTCGAAACTGACCAATACCATTCTCCATTTTCTTTATCAATCAGGTTTTCTTTGATAAAACTCCACAGATTGAAAACTTTTTCGAGATAAAATTCTTTTTTTGAAAGTTGATACGCATTGAAAAAACCGACAATAGCCTCTGCTTGCGGCCACCAAACGCTATTTGTGTCAAGATGGTTGTTTACGACGTTTTTTTCGTTCATTAAGGCGCCGTCTTCCCGAAAACCTTTAGCAGCTGCATCCGCAACGCGAAGGACAACGTTTCGCACTTTCCCTAGTGTTTCTCTGTCTCCTAAAACAATAGCGGCTTCGTGCAACAGCCAGGACACTTCGATATCGTGTCCAAAAGATTGAATGTACGACTTACATGTCCAATTTTCATCGAAAAACAGATTCAAATGGTATGTTTCGAAATTGATAATTTTGTCGAGAAACAAGTCTATTAGATTTTTCAATTGAATCTCCAATAAAGGATTTTTCCAGAAACGAAACAAATTGGTATAGGCTTCTAGCAGGTGCAAATGGGTGTTCATTGTCTTTTTTTCGTTGGTATCCTTATCGCTCAAACGCACATCGTCGAGCAAAACCCAATCGCGACTGAATGCTTCGAAATAGCCGTTTTTGTTCTTATCAAAACTGTATTTTTCTATTAGCAAAAAAAGCTCCTTTGCTTTTTCCAAAGCCACTACATTGCCGCTTGCACGATATAATTCGACTAAGGCATAAATGAAAAAAGCTTGACTGTAAATCTGTTTTTTGGTGTTGGCAGGCGAACCGTCTGCATTCAGCATCCAATAAGTCCCTCCAAATTCTTCATCAAAAAAATGGTTGAAAATATATTCCTTTACATGTTCTGCTTCTTTCAGATAAGCTTTGTTTTTTAAATAGAAAGCTGCCGAAGAAAAAGTCCACAAAATACGTGCATTCAAAATTCCACCTCTTGGAGCGTTTTTAATCAGCTGATTTTTACCGGTCATTTGCCCAAAATATCCACCACGTTCCAAATCTTTCATTTTTTCTGCCCAAAACGGAAGAATATCTTGCGTTAATTCGTCGTAAGCTTCCTCTTTTAATTTTGTTAAATTAAAAGAAAAACCCTTATTCGCTGTTTGTTTTGAATGATCTGTCATTTCTGAATCAAAAAATTAGACCGTTTTGACTGAAAAATTTCGTTTTTTATTGAATAGCCGATTTTGCTCTTTTTTGATCGAGTTGATCAATAATTTCCTTCACTTTTTTATCCGAAAGCGGATAAAAGAACATGCCTACAAACGCCATCATACTACAAAGAGCAGGGAATAAACTAATCATCAGTCGCTCGCCAAAAATAGTTTCTGCAGCCTGTTGTGCAGCATGCGGATCGTAATTGAAAATTGCCAAAATCCATCCGCTCAAAGCTGCTCCCAAAGCCCACCCTAATTTCTGAGACATAGAAGAAGACGAAAAAATCAATCCGGTTGCACGCCGCCCTGTAGTCAGTTCCTGAAAATCGACAATATCGGCAAACATTGACCAGAGCAGCGGCAGCACATATCCGGCAAAAATGGAAGTAAAGAACTGTAAAATAAGAATCAACATAACATTATTGGAAACAAAATAAAAACCTGTGCTCAAGATTCCTGCCATCAGAATAGAAATCATATATGTCCGTTTTTTGCCATATTTAGCAGAAACTGCCGGTGCAGCAACAACCCCAATCAGATTGGCAGCCTGACCGACAAGTAAATAAATGGTTGTTGCATCCCATCCAGTACCTGCCATTCGATAATTTACCCGAACATAATCGCGAAAATAATAAATCGCTACACTGTCGCGTATGGCATTGAAAAGCAGAGCAACCAATCCTGTTCCTATGAGAATCCACCAGGGGGCATTGTGAAAAAGATTCTTCAAATCCTGTTTAACGGAAACATTTTCATCGCTTTCGATTTGCGTCACCCGTTCTTTAGTCCAACTAAAACACAGTGAAAACAAAATAACACAAACAATTCCAATTGTTCCAACACCTAAAGTCCAGCCTATTGGTGAAGTACTAATTGTATTTTCGATTGATTTCACGACAGTTCCTCCATCGAAATGTTTAGCATAAAAATCAATCAATGGCTGTAATAACATAAATGTTACAAAACTTCCGATAAATGCAAATGACATACGATAAGAAGAAAGTGAGTTACGTTCAATCGGATTTGAAGTAATGGAGCCCAACAAGGAAGCATAAGGCACATTGATCAACGAATAGACAATCATCATCAGCGAATATGTAATGTAAGCATAAACTAATTTGCCTGTCCGTCCAAAATTTGGAGTGTAAAAAGTAATAACACCCATTACAGCAAAAGGAATAGCAAACCAAAGCAGATATGGGCGATATTTTCCCCAACGGGTTTTGGTGCGGTCACTCATTATACCAACAAAAACATCAAAAAACGAATCCCACAAACGTACAATAAGAAACATCGTACCGGCTGCCGCAGCAGTTAGTCCGAATACATCCGTGTAGAAAAACAGCGCATACATCCCAAAAATCTTCCAAAACATGGAAGAGGCAGCGTCACCACAACCATAACCAATCTTTTCTCTAAACCCGATTTTCTCCGTAGTCATTTTCTTGATTAGCAATAAAATCTGTACTTTCTCTTTATTAATTTACGGTTTGAACAGGAGGTATCGCTTCTTTTATTAAGGCATTTATCAATTCAGTTTTATATATTTTGGTTTGAGGATCATAGATACCAAATCCGGAATTCCATTCCCAGTATGCCCAACTAAATTCTTGTTGTTCGAACCATCGGGAAAGAAAACGTGTCCATTTTACTCGCGATTCCATATCAGCTTTGGAATAAGCTCCAAACTCACCGATATGTATAGGTATATTTTTCGATTTTGACAAAGCAATACCGTTTTGAAATTCATCGATTATCGCTTGCCGCTCTGCTTGAGTGTCATTCCATTTTGTTCCTAACCAAGCATCGGAACCATCTACCCATTCTGCACCCTGATGAGTAAATTGAAAAGGATTATAATAATGTATAGTGAGAATTAGATGATTATCTCCAGGTACAATTGTAAGCGACTTTAAAGCCGAAGTGCCACCCCATTCGGCAACACCCACCAAAACACAACGATGCGGATTCGTTTCCCGAATCACTCGCAGTGCATCCCTATAATAATCGTTCCAAAGTACAGCTGTTAGTTTGTCATGTGGCTCATTCAATATTTCAAACAACAAGCTGTCAGGATAATCCTTGAAATATTCCGAAATTTGCTTCCATTGAGACAGAAATCGGACTTTTTGTCCCTGTGGATCAGCCATTAAGTCATTATGATGGTGCATATTGATAATGATATGCAATTTGTTTTTCAAGGCTGTATCTACCACCGATTTGACAGTTTCCAGAAACTCCGGATAAATAGTGTAAGGCGAAGTACTCATGCTGCGATCGTCTCTTTCCCATTTGATGGGTACCCGAACATGAGTAAAACCTAACTCGGCAATTTTTCTAAAATCATCTGCATCAAATGGAGACTGCCACAACTGATCAGCTTCAAAAGTATTGCCAATGTTTATTCCGCGTCCCAGTCGCTGATTCATTTCGATTGCAGTTGCCCAATGCGATTGAGAGGAAGGTTCTGAATTTGTTTTCTTACAACTTATCAAAACAGGAAACACAAGAAAAATCAAAAAAATATTGGTTGTTTTCATTTTTATTTTTTTTAAATATTATAAATTTAATTTTCTCATACGTATCTTGATTTTTCATCTTTAAAATGAAATCAATTCAGTAATAAAAACACATTGGAGTATCTCTTCCGAGAAACAATAAGTTTTGAAGAAATACCCTTATAATCGTTTTAGCGAATTATTTAATTTACGAATACTTCGTCTGATTCCAAGTTCCACCCTTCAACGCTAAAAAAAGCCCCTTCTATATCCTGAACAGGTGTGCTCACCATTATTGTTCTCGATTCGCCGGGTTTTAGGGTAAAATAACTCGAAGACCACAAAGAAGGCAACACCTCTTCCCCCTTGTTTATCAGCATCGGCCGTACAAAAAAAGCCAGTTCGTCTGTCGGGTTTGACAATTCGATAACCCATTTGCTATGACTATCTTCTTTGCTTTCGTCAATGACCTTTAATTCGACATGAGATTTATCCATCGCGTTAATTGCTGAAAAATCATTATCGGGAGATAGCCAATAAGTATTATACGAAATCACATTCCCTTTATTGTCTTTCATGCGAAGGATAACAAATGAAACACCATCGATACGGGATAGTACCTTTGAAAGGGAATATACCTTTCTGACGGATTCGGCATTCAGATTTATTTTTTTGGATTCGCTGTGAATAAGTTGTGAATGAACATTATATACATCGGTTTCGACAACCAGATCCTTAAGTGGGCTGAAAGAACGATTTACCACCGTAACGTACGAATTCCAACGGTCAAACTGCACATGAACAGGTTCGACGGCACTTTGCATGAAATAATAGCCGGCATTTGGTAACAAGTACCAGTCGTACACTTGCCAGATAACACTTGGCCAAGCGGCATTGATTTTCCAAAGCATCACTCCGCCATTTTCATTCAATCTGCTTCCGGCAGCCTCGAATATTCCCTGATAACCCATGGCATTCATCAACTGCATTTTATCGGAAAACTCTTTTATCGAGGTCGGTTCACCAAATCGCTTGACCATATCCTCATAGTAAAGTTCATATTTCCCGTTGCCGGATGCCGCATCATGATAACCCCACGTATGATTTAAAGGAAAAGGTAACGTTTTATCCCATACCAAATCGGGAATGATCCTGGAAAGAATATCATATGGCGGTTGAGAGGGTATTCCGGTTTCGTCTTTGAATACCCAATCGTTGCCCGTATTGGCCAGTCTGTAATATTCCTTTGGATCCTGCCAGGAATAAGGCCCTCCGCTATACACCCCCGAGGGTTGATTATCGGGCCATGAAACGTCCCAGCCTTCAGGCAGTCGAGCAAAACCCGATGAACATGGGATAAACGGTCGGGTACCATCAAGCTTGATCACGCTGTCACGCATAGCATAATAAAGTTCCTTGCGGGCATGACCCTCATTCCCTCCCGTCCATAATAGCAAACTGGGATGATTGCGGATACGCAGAATGGTACTGGTCATATTTTTTATGAAAACTTCACCTTCTATCGGCCAATCGGGAGATCCTTTAAACTCACCATGCGTATCACCGGTTATCCAGAAATCCGCCCAAACCAACAACCCATAACGGTCGGCTGCGTTAAAAAACTCATCCGGAGGCGTAATACCGCCACCCCAAATGCGAATCAGATTGATGTTTGCATTCTTGCAGAGCCTCAGCTCGTTATCGTAACGCAGAGAGTCACGGTTAACCATCATATCCGGAACCCAGGCTCCGCCAACCAAGTGTATCCGTTTGCCGTTCACGTAAAAATCGCGTCGCACAAATTTATCTTTGACTTCCACCACTTTCGAACCCACCGTACGGATACCAAAAACAAAAGAGGTGTCGTCGGAAACCGTATTCCCTTCAACATACTGTAAACGGATACGGTAAAGATTCGGCAAGCCGTACCCGTTGGGCCACCACAAGCGCGGATTGTTCAAGCGCAGAAGTTTTTCGTTTTCCACATTGAGTTCCACTTTCTTCGAAGATTTGGCAGCCATAAAAACTTCTCTCGAAAATTCGATGGGCCGTCCATCGAAGTTTTCAGGTGTGATGATTACATTCAGCCTCCCATTTTCGGAAGAATCTCCATGATTATTCAAATTTACCTCCAAGGCAATTTCTGCAACGGTAGTATCGGGAAGCGCCGGCAAAGTAATTACCAAATGTGGGCGGCTAAGGGTTACAGGTCCCGTTGTCCTCAAATATACCGGCTGCCAAATTCCCATATTCCTATCGCGAACAGGAGGCATCCAGTCCCATCCTGCCGAACACAGCATCGTAACGTTTTTGCCAATATCACCCGTCGGTCCCCCATTATCGTAAAAAGGTCCCAATGCTTCCAACTGCTCCGGAGCAGGAGTACCGGGAAAATCGAGTGGATAAATTTTTACTGCCAGAAAATTCTCTTCACCTGATCTGATTGCTTCGCTGACATCGAAACAGTACTCGGCAAACATGCCCACCATATCTGTCGAATCGGCAATTTGTATGCCATTTAACCAAACCGCCGCACGATAATTGATTCCCTTAAAAATAAGCTGAAAAGAACGCCCATTATCCGTAGCAGGCACACTAAAAGAAGTCCTGTACCAGTAAGGTTTTTTCCATGGATTAGGATCGTTGGGGAGAAAACTATATTGCTCCAAATTATATTCTTTGTTAAAACTGTCGCATGCATCGGGAATATACATGTTGTTCATCCCCTGATAGGGGGAAGGATAAATGTTGTTGGCAACCAGACCAGTAAGCACCGTTGAAGGCACCTTTACGGGAAACCAGTATACCTTGGACCGATAGGCTGGTGTCGATAAAGTTTCGCCCGAAGCCTCAATCACGGCCGAAGATTGCAGTTGAAAATCGATAAGTTGTTCCTGTTTTACGTTTCCGACCTGGGAAAACAAATGATCACCGAAAAAAAGTGAAAGCAATAAAGTAAGTAGCAATAATCTTGTTCTTTTCATCATTATGATTTTAATTTATTATCGATATTTCGGTTTGAAAGCTCTTCCAAACTTTAAACAAAGAGTCCAGGAAATGTTGATGACAGCAGTGTCTCTTTATTTCGATCTCCTATTTTGTTTTTTACTGAAAAGCATATTATTTTAAATCTGGTAACTGATCGCGTGTTATAACATATGAATTATTCATTACATATTGCCAATATTTAGCACCATTTTGAGAATCATCCCTTGTATAGCTGCCATACCAAGGCATAAACCAAAGCCAAGTGTCCCCTTCTTCAAACATCAAATTGGGATCAGGAATACCGCCACACTCTGAAAGAGCAATCATTTTTCTATTCGATACAATAGTTTTAACTTTATTGAATTCCGTCAATTGCGAATCGTGAATATTGGTTTTTGGATATAAATCGCGTCCCACGATATCCACATATTCGTCACCGGGATACCAATCAGGGTCATTCCCTTCTGAAGTCCACACCCAAATCAAATTATCCAGATGATGATAATTGGTCATTCTCTCGAACATGAGTTTCCAAAGCGATTTGAATGGTGGGGCTCCTTTTGCTCCCCACCAAAACCATCCGCCGGCAGCTTCATGTAAGGGTCGCCAAATTACAGGAATGCCTTTTAATTTCATACTATTAAGATAACCGGAGATGATATCGATATCTTTTACCATTAACCGATATTCTTCAGAATTCTCGTCCAAAATTTTACTGACATCGAAAAGCGTTTGATTGGATTTACTCCCGTAATAGAACGCATATTGATTTGAAATACCACTGTTTGCCGGCACATTCCAGTGCCACATGGCTGCTACCAATCCATTTGATCGCCACCAATTTTCAACAACTGATATATTACTATAATCAATCCAATTTGAAGGTGAAAAAACATGATGTATAAAGTCGAAACAATTCAATGCAGGATGTTTTCCGGTTTGAGCATAAACCCAATCGGCTTCATCCGTGTTCCAGTTGACGTTTGCCATTGTACCCGAAATGGTTTTCACTCCGTAGGTTTGCTTTAAAAAATCCATAACTTTTTGTACCTGTACTGAAAAAGTTCTTTCAGCAATATATTGTGTTGTAAAAGTCACTTTAATTTCTTCCGAAATAAATACACCTGTAGGACCTTTTATGGTATTTGGAGGGATAATCAGTGTATATAAAGTTTCCGGTTCCAAATCAGAAGGCAAAATAACTTTTAAGTCTTTTCGAATGCCGGGTCTTACATCATTTAAAGTAATACCGTTCAACGTTATTTCGTATTCACTTTTTATCGTAACATTTTCATTGAAAATCAGAACAATTTCCTTTGTATAAATTGAGACATCCGTCTCATTATTTGTCGGGGTAGATGAAATTAATTCCAGAGAAAATGTTTCAATAATGCCATTCCCTGATTTCTTACAGGAAAACAATGACAGTAAAAATAAAAACAAAATAACAAATCGATGATTCATGAGCACAAATTTCGAAGTGGCGCAATATCCCAAGCTTAATAAAATATGAGAAAAACCATAAAAAAGAGGATGTCGTAAAAATAAATGATCATTAATTTTTTTTGACACCCTCTTCAACAGTCCATTTATTTACTTTATTTTTTCAAAACGAACATTATCGATGCACATATTTACAAATCCTGCATCTCCTGCAGTAGCCAGTCCGAAATCTTGTGTAATGTTTTGAACGTTTGGTAAGATGTTTGTTCCGTATCCGTTATCATCTTTGAAATCCGTTAAAGGAATGGTTACTGTGTACCAACCACCTCTATTTTCCATTCCGGGAATGATAGCCCAGAAATCTCCATCAGTACCGTTCAGACGGAATTTAAATGGCACCGTTGTTCCACCCAGAACATTGACATCCATTTTTACAGCCCATTCCTCAACTGTTACACCATCAACTTTTAGATCGTTCTGTCCATTTCTCCAAAAGAAATCAACCCAACCTGAGGGCAAATCCTGATTGATACGGAAATAGTTGCCACTCAACGATAGAGCAGGATCATTTTCTACTGATCCATAACTTCCCCACCATGAATCTTTTCCATCAAAATCAAAAAACACATAGCTTGGATCAGCTATAGGATCTGTACCGCTTATAGTTATTGGTACATCAACTTCTTTTCCTGCAAAAGTGACCAATTTTAAAGTTACTGCACCTTTTGTGGCATTTTCAGGCACATAAACTTCCAACAAGGTTGCCGAACGAGTTCCAAATTGAGTTGCTTTCACATTATTCTGAAAAATAACCGATTCAACCAAATTTAATTTTGTTCCTTGAATAACCAACAATTGTCCTGGTTTTGCACTTGCGGGGATGCTGGTTATAACAGGTATATCAGCCTCTTTTACAGTCAATTCAATTGGAGATAAAATTTCAGTCCCATTTACAGTAACAAACTTTACGATTCCACTTGTTGCATCAGTTGGAACATTAACAACAAATGAAATAGATGAACTTGGTTCAACATTCACGGCCTTAGCAGCAGACGGGAATATCACTTTCCTTATCAAATCCAAGTCACTTCCGTTAACGGTCAATTCACTTCCTGCCATTAATGAATTCGGAGATAACGCTGTAATTTTGGGCTTTACATAGCTAAATTCTGGCGTATTGATCGTTTTAGTGGAGAAAGTAACAAGCGTTGCCACTTTTGAATTGGCTGTCTCCGGCACTATTACCGAGATTTCTGTTTCTGATTTGGCATTAATTTGCCCCTCTATATCACCAAATTTTATGCTTTCAACCAAATCCAAATCTTTACCTTTAATAGTCAACGTATTGCCATTTTTAACTATTGTTGGACTAACAGCAAGATTTGAAGGTATTACGGTAATCAATTTCTTGTTTCCTTTCACCTCAAGGCCTGATTTGGTAATCAATTTTACGGTATCGTCCTGAGCTTCAAATGGTACAGTTACGGTAATTTGCGTAGAATCAGCATTCAAGATAACTTCCTTCACTATTATATCTCCGCCAAACTTAACGCCAGCTACCAAGTCCAAATTTGTACCTGTAATATTAATGTTATTTCCCGGTTTTACAGTAACAGGAGAAAATCCTGCGAATGTAGGTAAAATAATATTGATTACTTCGTTAGAGTAGATTTCAATAGGTATTTCTTCTCCATTCGACAAGATGATTTTTCCTGTTTGAGCTTCATCCGGAACCCTTACCTGCAATTGATTTCTGGACTGAGATACAAAATCTTTTGATTCCACCTCAACATTGTCAACAAAGATTACTTTTTTAATCAGATTCAGGTATTCTCCTTTCACGGTGAGTATTTGACCAGCTCTTAAAGTAGTAGGAGAAACAGTGCTAATGGATATAGGTTCCGAAAAGGTAAGAGAAGTCAATGTTTGAATATCTCCTTGCGGCGTTTTTAAGATTACTTTACCCGGACCAGCATTCTGAGGAATGGTAACCCGAATTTCTCTTTCGTTCACCATCTCAATTTCACTAACTTCTATTGTCGTTTCGGATGTCAGTCCCTGAAAAACTACAGCTGTAACTTTATCCAAATTGCTGCCTATGAACCTGAGATCACCTCCTCTTAAGGCAGGTGACGGGCCAAATGCTTTTAAAACTATCGAAGTATCTATTTTTTCATCTTTGTCGCATCCGGTATATACGCCACCACTGATAATTAACGTGAAAATTATCAGCCATGAATACCATTTATTTTTATGTGTTTGCATTTTTTCAAGATTTATGGATTAATTATTCAATTGGAACCACCCTAATGTTGTCAATACAAATATATGGTGTACAGTCTGTACCGGCAATTCCTCCGTGATAAACAAAGAAAGTTAAGCCTCCATAATTCCCTGTTCCAGCTACTTGAAGCGCTTTCCCCGTATGGTCATATTTGAAGTCTTTGAGTGGAAAAGATACAGTTATCCATCCATCAGTTTGATAAGATCCGCTTGATTCCCAAGGTCTCCACAAACCTCTTGGTGTTTTTTCGTCTGCAATATAGCTATTTGTATTAGAAGTAGCCCACGGAGTGAAAATCATTTGCAAGGCGCAAGCAGACCAAGGTTGAGTCACATTTACTTCAAATTTGAGCTGAGCCTGATCTACAGGAATGTCAAACAAATCTCCTTCAGGACGTCCATTGGCTATTCCCCACAAATTAAATGAAAAATTATCTTCATCCCACGTTGATAAATCGCCTTTTAAAGCACCGGAAAAATAAACGTAATTTCCACTTATTCCTTCGGGATTGCTGTTGCCTATTTTACCTGCGCGCCATCCACCTGAGGCATCTTTCGTATCCCAATCAAGAATAATACCCCTGTCATCTCTAAATTGGAATTTCGATCGTCCGGTTCCATAAATTGACTTTACGTTAATGTAACCTTTTTGAGAATCATTGGGAATTTTGAAAACAATTTTAGTCTTTTCGATGCTTGTAATTTCCGTAACGGGAATATTGCCGGGCATGCTTATGGTTAACGGAACATTCGGATCGTCAATAAAGTAATCTCCATAAAGAGTTGCAATATCACCATCATGTGCATATTCACACGAAATACTCGACACAATGGGTGCCGGAACAAGAACAGAAAAATCGTAGGTAATGGTATCGTTATCCTTTGTTATCATGTAAATTTTGTTGGTTACAACTGACGGAATTTCATTCGGAACATTCACAAGTAATGTGTTATACGTGATAAAACTTGAATTTAATATCGCTTTTTTATCATTAAACCACATTTCTTTGATACTGGTAAGATTTTCCCCTATTAATGCAATGGTATTATTCATATAAGCCGCTACTAAAAGCGAATCGGCTGACTCGGGATTTGGAACTCTAATATAATAAACTTCAGGAATACCATCTGTTATAACATATTTATCCGGATTATCATCACATGACTGTGATAAAATTCCAATAAACAAAATTAAGCCACTTATCAGCATTTGACCGTATCTTTTTTTCTTAATGTTTTTCATATCAATTTTCTCATTTGAAATTAATAACTTATTGAATTTAAATCAAATTCAACCGGATCTTTTAACAGATTTGGATTCATGGTCAAATCCGTATCCGGAAATGGAAGTTGAAAATGAGCATCCGTTATATTTGGAATGTTATTGGGACTATAATATGTTACGGAAGGATCCAGTGTACCTGATTTGTAATACTGACCAAGCCCATTGTAGGAACCTCTTCTTTGTGCTTTGATTTCAGCTATTGCTTTTACCGGTTCATAATAATGCCAACGCACATAATCATACCATCTATCACCTTCACAAGCCAACTCAAGGCGACGTTCTTGCCATATATCATCCCAAGTAATGGATGTTTTTGGTTCATATCCTTTAATTGATCTACCTCTGACATCATTAAAGGCTTTTAAGGCCTTAGGGTCCGAAGTAGAAGAACTATTTCCTAAAACTGCCTCGGCATAAATTAAATAAACATCTGCAAGACGAAGTAGATGCGTACTTAGACTCGTAGCCATGCGAGCCATATGTGTTCCGGTTCCGATAACGTGATCGTTATCGTTACCAACCAAATGCTTTACTTCATTTGCACCAACTGCACTTTGGTATTCCATACTATTTACAGCAAATTCGGTATAGTCGAAACCTCCTTTGTCCACCCAGAAATACTCATATTTGTCGCCATACATCATCATAGTTGCTTTTCTACGATCATCAATATTGTTTCTAGTCAGACTGAGCGCATCTTCGTTAAAAGCATCTTGCAAATCCACTGAAGGCCCATTCCATCCTCCCCATGTTGCACCATATTCATCAAACCCCTGTATTCCTAAGTCGGATTGTAAAGAATTTTGCGAAGTCCATTGGTTAGAAACTACCCAATGCCAAGCTATTAAACTTTCCTCACTAAAATTGTTCTTTAATCTAAAAATGTCGGAATAGACCGGCAATAACGATCGTCCACTTTCTTCAATCACTTTTCCTGCATATAAGGCTGCTTTATCCAAATCTTCCTGTCGCCGAGAACCATTCATACCGTATCCCGCCTTAGTGAGATACACTTTTGCAAGCAATCCGTAAGCAGAATATTTGTCAATACGACCTGCCTGATTTTTCTCAGGTAACCATTCAATTGCTTTCTCCAGTGTCATAATGATATAATCATAAACATTGGGAATTGTTGCTTTGTAAAGGTTATTATAATTACCTTCTGCGATTGTGGTAGAATTATTATGAATGATAGGCACAGCACCAAAAGTACGAACCAGATAAAAATAAGCCATCGCTTTCCATACAAGAGCTTCTCCCTTTACTGTCTTCTTTGTTTCTTCTTTCACATCCGAGCCGGCTTTCATATCAATATTCTCTAAAATGCCATTACAGTAAGCATTCACCGACCATAAAGAAGCCGACATGTTTACAAGATCTTCATCTGTAGAATTAATGGTAAACGTCAAATAAGGTGATTGGCCCCAATAATAATTGCCTGCTAATACTTCTCCCACTTTAAAAAAACCACGTTGGAAATCATACCAAGGAGAATTATAAACAGGATTTACAGCCTGAAAGCACTGTTCATCGGTCTTGTAAAAACTATCAACAGTATACGTATCCTCGGTAGGACGATCAAGAAAATCGTCACACGAATTTAACCCCCCTATAATAAATAAGGCACACAAAAATTTTTTTATGGTACTTTTATATTCTTTCATATTTTTGATTTTTAAAAAGATAAACTTAATCCAAAAGAATAGACTTGAGGAGAAGGGTAGCGCCCATTATCCAACCCAAAAACATTAGGACTGGCTGTGCTTGCCCCTACTTCAGGATCATATCCACTATATTTGGTAAATGTATATAGATTCTGAATGTTCGCATATATTCTAAAATTCTCAATTTTCCATTTTCGTACAACTGACGAAGGTAAGGTATAGCCTATAGCAATATTCTTGATACGGATATAAGAACCGTCTTCAATATATCTGTCACTAATACGGTTGTTGTCATTTGGATCGTTTGCTATAGCTCGTGGAATAACTGCATCAGAATTAGAAACTTTTACATTAGTGATATCATCGAACCAGTTATAAACGGTAACGCCATTAACTACAACCGGATAAGTTTTATCAGAATCAATAGGTTCCAAACGTGCCCGTTGAGTAACTTTTTTCAGTTGATTATCCCAAACGCTAGTCATACTCGACAAATGCATATCCAGATAATTAAATACTTTATTGCCATAAGAACCGTTTATAAAAATAGACAAATCAATGTTTTTAAATTGAAAAGTATTATTAAAGCCAAAGGTAAACTTAGGCCAAGGGGATCCGATATTTGTCCTATCATAAGTATCAATAACGCCATCCGGTTTTCCTTCAGGTCCACTAATATCTTCAAATTTTAAATCTCCTACCCACGTAGTATTATACCGGTTAAAAACACCATCAGAAGGATACTTCTCAGGTTTCGGAGAATTTTGCAAATCTTCCAAATCCTTATAAACTCCGGCAACTTTATAACCATAAAAATTATACAAAGGGTCACCTACGTTAGTAACGGTTACTACGTCACTCCATTGCCCATAACCCTCAATATGAGCCGACTCTGTTCCATCGAGAGCCACAAGTTTGTTTCTGTTAAAAGACATTTGGAAATCTGTATCCCACATGAATTTACCTTTAAGATTATGTGTTGTTAAAGTAAATTCCAGACCTTTATTATTAATCGTTCCATAATTGCCGTAAGGAGCAGCCAAGGCAGAAGACACATTTCCTCGCGTACCTAAATACGAAGGAAGTTGCAATTGCATCAACATATCAGAAGAAGTCTTATCATAACCATCGATAACAAAATCGATTCTACCATCAAGAAAAGATAGATCAAGTCCTATATTCCATTGTTCTTGTGTTTCCCATTTAATATAAGGATTTGCAATATTCGATTGCCGATATCCCAATCCCAATCCGGAAGGCATTTTTGAAATCGAAGCACCCCATTTATACCCGCCTATATTGGAATTCCCTGTCTGACCCCATCCTATACGAATTTTCCCATTACTCATAATATGAGTCAACGATTTGAAAAACTCTTCATTTGTAAAACGCCAAGAAACAGCAAACGCATGAAATCCCGCCCAACGATTTTTAGGCCCAAAATTAGAAGACCCGTCTTTTCTGTAAGTATAGGTTCCCATATACCGATCACCATAATTATAAGTGGCTCGACCAAAAAACGAAGCCATCGCGCTACTGCCAAATCCTGAACTTATCTGCGGGTTAGATCCTAAACTTGGATTATGAATATCATTCGAAGGAAGACTGGATGCGGTTACTCCTTCATATTCCCAACTCGACTCCCACAAATCTTGCCCAATCATCAATGTATATCTATGTTCGTTTTTTTCTCCGGAATACGTTAAATAATTCTTTAACTGCCAAAAAAGGTTATTATTCCTTTGAATAGAACTCATATTAATATCGCGACTCCAGTTTCCATAAGTAACAGCAGGTTCAAATCGTTCTGCGCGCGAATTGCCGATATCGAAACCAATTTCAGTATGCCATATAAGATTCTCTAAAGGAGTTACATCCGCAAATATATTACCATTTAATTTACTTCTACCCAATAGAATATCTTCATCGAGAGCCATGCCTATCGGATTAATTCTTGTATACCCTTCTCGTACAACACTGGCATAATTTCCATCCAAATCATAAATTGGAATATCAGGAGGTGTTAAAAGTGAATAATTTACTATACCTTCATCACTGTCTGCCAACCCTAACCTTTCATCAGTATTAGAATACATGGCATTAACACCCAGCTTTAACCATTTTTTTAATTGAGCATCCAAATTTGTTCTAAACGAATAGCGATCAAATTTTGTTCCTATAATAGTACCTTCCTGACTCATAAATGATCCGGACATATAGTATTTTACCGTCTCGGTTCCTCCTTGAGCAGATAACTGATGCTGATACATAGGTGCATGCCTAAAAATAGCATCTTGCCAATTAGTGCCTGCTCCTAACAATGTGGGATCTAAAAATTCGGGACGGCTATCCAATGTATTGCTTTCCTGAGCAACAGAATTACTGTATTCAGCAAATTCCTTCAAATTCATCATGTCAATACGCGCTGCCTGACGTTGAACTCCAAACATTCCCTCATAATTAAATCTTGCTTGACCTGCTTTACCTCTTTTGGTTGTTATCAAAACAACGCCATTAGCACCTTGAGCTCCATAAATAGCTGTTGCTGAGGCATCTTTCAAAATCTCCATGGATAAAATATCAGCAGGATTAATTGTAGAAAGTGGTGAAATCGTCGAAATAGGTCCATTACCTAATGCATCTCCAAGTCCAAAAGAAGCCCCACTGCTTCCTCCTCCTTGTACAATAACACCATCTATCACATAAAGTGGTTCGGCATTTGCATTAATAGTTGACTGACCTCTTACTCTTATTGATACAGAAGAACCCGGAGCGCCAGATGTCATAACGGCAGTTACTCCGGCTGCCCTACCCTGCAAAACTTGATCAATATTAGTAATTATTGAACTTTTTATTACTTTTTCTCCTAAAGAAACAGAAGCACCGGAAATATCGCTCTTTTTCATGGTCCCATATCCAATTACCACCACTTCTTCCAATGTTTCAACATCTTCCTCCATCTTGATGGACAATACAGAATTATTTCCCACATTCACCTCAATAGTCTTATAACCGACATAAGAAAATACTAAAACAGGATTTTGAGTGGTAAGTCTTAAAGAAAATTTTCCATCTATATCAGTTACCGTACCGTTTGAAGTTCCTTTTTCCAATACAGTAACGCCGACCATCGCCGAATTGTCTCTACCATCTACAACAGTACCGGTTATAGTACGTTGCTGGGCCATAAGTTGTAAGCTCAAAAATAGAGCTGCAACAACCAAAATAATGTTTCTCATACCAATGTTTCTCATAAATAAAACGTTTTACTTATTAAATCTTAAAATTATAGCTCTTGCTAAAAATATACTATTTTTCATTTATCATTTTTTCTCTTATGCAAAATTAAAATGAAAAATAATATTTTATAGCACACAATTTAGCTAAAAATGATACTATCTTGATTAAAATGTTAAATTATAACTTTTGTTTTTCTGAAATTTTCTCTAAATTCTTTAGGAGTACACCCTTTTTTCTTCTTAAAAATTCGATTGAAATTCGATAAATTATTAAAACCGCAATCGTAACAAATTTCGGCTATTGAATTGGTAGTATCGACTAAAAGTCTTGCTGCATGCCCTAGCCTAATCTCGATAATATATTCCGATACTGTTTTGCCGGAACGTAATTTAAAAAAACGACTTAAGGCTACAGGACTCATTCCGACCAAATCAGCCAAATCTTTCAATCGAATAGATTCTTTATAATTGGCATTAACATACTCGTATACTTTTAATACTCGTCTGCTGTCTGCACTATCATCTATATTGGCAAAAGAAGAACTAGCCAAAGTGTGTGTATTATCGAAAAGAGAAAGTTCATATAATACGGTAAGAAATTTAATTACGGCATAAAAGCCCTCTTCTTCAAATGACAATGTATCCAATAACGGATATACTATCATAATGGCTTCCATAGGAAAACAGATTCCTTTTTTGGCTTTTTCGAACATTTTTTGAATACTGTCAAACTGATTTTTTTTGATAAGGCTCTCGGGAAGCAAATCTTGAGAAAATTGAATCGTAATTTCCCTGATATTATTGGAGTTGCAATGATGTTGTTCCCAAACATGTTCCAACTCCTCACCGGTAATTAAGGTTAAATCGTAATTTCCGATAATTTCTACAGAATCGCCAACTATTCGCCGTACTCCTGCTGCATTTTCAATGTAATTAAGCTCACATTCGGAATGATGATGAAGAGGATAAGTAAATTCCGTTTTCCGCCGATCTGCAATATAAAAACAATCTTTATCTGACAAAGGGGTGATCTCTCTTATAATATATCCAATATTATTTTTCATTTAAAGAGATACATTATTTTAAATTTTCTACAAATCTAATCAAATAAATTATAAATCAAAATTATCCGTTTCTAAAAGAGACCACGGGCAATTCACATATATTTTAAAGATTCCCAATTTGAAAATTCTTGAAGCAATATTTCACCTCTACCGGTTTGGGAAAAACTACTGCAACCAGGCAGTCAAACAAAAACATTAAAAAATAAACTTTTTTCATGATGCATATTATTACTTAAAATTGTTAGGATAAATTCAATTATTAAAGGCAACACGCATTACAAAGATGCAAAAAATCTTTGTAAAAGTATATCAATAATTCAAAAATTTGCAGGATCTTCCATTTAGTTTGCCCGATATTTGCTCTATTTGTTTCTATTTTCCTATTCATGATACTGCCAAATAGGTATCAAATACACAATAAATAAATTAAAAACTTATTGGGGAATGTATTTTAAAAATATTCCTGACATCAATATTCACAAGAATAAACACGTTAGCCATATTAATATTAATAAGGTTAACACATAAAAAAACAATAGCATTTTATTTTTCAACTAAAACAATAAAACCTTAACCACTGATTTTCCGAACAATATTCAATGAAAAAAGACTTGTATGCCCAGAAAATCGTTTTCCGAAGACAATGAAAATTTTTTTTATCCTCTGTCGGATTTTCCGACGAAGGAATTTAGTTAGTTATTGTTAACGCACGTTCTCAGAAAGAGGATATAATTTTCGTGCACTTTGCCCCCTTTTACCAACGGGAGATAAAATTATGTTCCGCCTCTATCGAAAAATCCGATAAGACATAAAATTTACAATCATCTTTTATCAGAATTTACGAAAATAGAAAAAAGAATCGCACTTTTGCTTTAGCCTCTTCTTAAAAAGAGGTATTTTCGTTTACAAAAACCCTATTTCTCTTAACCACTCTTCGCACAATACTGTCCACAAATTGGCTGATCCGGGATTATTCCGTAAAGCAATTTGGTGTCCTCCCTTCGGAAAAATATGCAATGAAACGTCAACGCCCATTTCTTTTAATGAAATATAATACATGATACTGTTAAGAGGATCAACTGATTGGTCATTATTGGCATGAACCAAAAAACAGGGAGGTGTGTCACGACTTACCTTTCTTTCGATCGAAAACTGATGAGCAAGTTCTTCCGAAACATCGTTACCCAATAAAGCTTCTCTACTTCCTTTATGGTAATGCGAAACAAGACTCACAACCGGTGAAACCAACACCTGAAAATCGGGCTTAAAGTTCAGATTGTCCAAGCTATCGCCAATATTTGAATAAACCTCATTTATGGTGCTGAGCATCCCTGCCAGATGGCCACCTGCAGAACTACCATATACACCTATTTTGTTTTCATCGATCGCCCATTTATTGGCATTTGCACGAATAATTTTCATTGCACGTTGAGCATCTTGTATGGGACCAAATCTTTTGTCAATCAAATCGGGAGATGTTGGGAGTCTGTACATCAAAACAAACGCATTCATCCCTATGGTGTTAAACCACTTGGCAAGCTGTATACCCGCAATATTATAGGTCAACTTTTGATAACCACCTGAAGGACAAATTAGTACAGCACTGCGTTTGTTTTCTTCTCGTGATGTTAAAAAAACATACATCCCCGGTTTATCGATTTGTATTACCCTTTCCCTTTCCTCCACGCGTTCCAATTTTAATCTCTTCGAATTGGGCATTTCTCCTTCCGGCCAAAGATAAATGTACTCTTGAGAGAACATTAGAAAACTTGCGCAAAATAAAAAAACAAGCATCCACGATATCTTTAAGTTAATCTTCATTTTCATAATATGCCAAATTTTTCTCATTTCTCGCTATTCCATCCGGGTAAAGAAACCGTTGCCTGATAATTCGAATAATTGTACAAAGGATTTCTAATTGGCTTATAAAGCTTTCCTTCCTTAGGATTATCCTCTTGGGTATATATCCATATTTCATTGGAATTCCACACTACGATTTCGTCGCGACAATCGCCACATATATCAAGAACAGCATTGCACATGTCGGGGTGTCCGTCATCGGGAAATAACAACACTTTTCTGCCCCAACCGTCAAAAGCTCCTCCATCACGCACGTTGGGATTATGCACAAAATATTCTTCACCACACCCTGTCCAATTTAGAGGTAAACACATGCTACCAAAATGATTAGGCTCAAAGTCGTGATAGATTTTTCCGTCCTGATCATAAAAATGAATCAAACCTTGATTACCCCAGAAATTAATAGTTACCGTTTCAAGACCGGGTTTATCCGTTCTGTAGTTGGCGACCGACGGATTCTGGACATGACCAATATCATGGTACACTAAAATATTCCCATTCAAATCAACACGATAATATCCTGCATCGCTAGCAGCATACATAATCACAGGATCGGTTCGGGGATTTTCATCAAAATCTACAATCGCAACGCCATCACAATGATCCGGAATTTGTTCATCAAGGCACCATAGCAGCGTTCCATCATTGTCATACAATGAATAACCGATCAAAAGTTCATCTTTCCCGTCACCATCTATATCATAAGCATAAGGATAATGTCCTGTTTTACAACTCCCTTCCCATAACGTCTCTAGTTTGTTGTTCATTACCCAAAAATGAGTATACCTATCTTTTATCAACAAATTCCCATCATACCCCTTTCCTTCGCAATCAAAGAAAAACAAACAATCGCCCAATATTTTTTCGAATTTATCATCGGGTATTTTCGACTTCGGTGTCGGCGTTTTGAATAAAGTCTTGCCGGTTTCAGCATCAGCAACAATAAGTTCAAAATTCATGGTATATATTACTTCATTGCGCCCATCATTATTAAAATCATGGATCTGAAAAGCAACATCGTTGGTGAGAAGATATTTTTCGGGATCCGGTTCTCCAATTTGCCAAAGAATATCGCTATCGAAGGTCATCGCAGTTAGACAGCTCAACTCGCTATGACTGTCACGCGGCCAATTATGGTGAACAACCTGACCGATAAGCACATCCATCTGGCCGTCATGATTAAGATCTCCGAAGCGAAGATTACGCCCCGTACCAAAACCCTCTGTGGCTATCTTCTTCCATAAAACCATTTTGGGATTTGCTGCCCGCAACCTTGCCAATTCCTGCTCATATTTGGTGCGCTTTCTGTTTATTTTTTTTATTTCTTTATCCGAAGTTTGTACTTCGACGTATTTATATTGTGCCCTTGCATCCGATATCAAACCGATTTTACCAACCGGATAGGTATCATCAACAACTGTCAATTTAACATCATCGTTCAATTGCGCTTCAATCGTGTTATCACATACGGTAACCACAGCTTTCAAATCTTTACAGGAAACAAAAGCATAAGGTTGTTCGGCTAATATTTCTTCTTTCATAATTCTAAAACCTGCTCCATGATTAAACTTCGAAATGTACGCCATAGAATTTTTGACCCCGAAAAAATAAAATTGACGGGAATTTCTGTATCTAAAGGCAACTCCCGACGATAAAGAATCGTTTTCAGGACGAAACACTACTGTTAATTTATAATCTCGCCATAACGAATCACCAGCAACAATCATGGGGTGAGTACGACGATAGTCTTGATTTAAAAATGTTTGACACATTACCTTTTGTGAATCATCGGCTTTAACCTGCCATGCAATTGCCCAACCGGTCTTCGTCATCCCTCCTGCAGGAGCAAAACAAGCCACTTCCCAATTTCCCTTTTTACCTGCTTCAGGTAAATAATGATATTCTGTAAGTGGACCAACCGGCGCAGAAAACAAACCGGTATCCAAGTCACTGAAATTATCACATAATAATGTTCGATTAAAAACAGGAGTTTTATGAAAACCATTACAATGCGATAAAATCAAAGCACTAATTACAATAAATAACCATAATTTTACTTGTCTCATTCCTTTATATTCATATAAACACTTTCAAAAAGAAGGGAAGCCTATAATAACCCTTACCTCTCAATCCGATTATATACAAAATTATCAAAAATTACTTCGCCGTTTCCGAAAGCAAATAACCCGGCTCTTAAACTTAAAAATCCGCCAAAAACATTGTGATTGAATCCTGCAACATACATGCTCCGTTCTACACGTGTCCAATCACGACCGTCGGCACTAAAATAAAAACTCACCTCGTTTTCATCATTTAAAATTCGAAGATAACCATGATTCCCGATATTATTGGGTACACGAATCTTAGAATTTTGGCGCAAAAAAACAGTAAAATGGGATGAATCTACGGCAATTCGCACATTGGCATTTTCGTTATACTAAAGACAAAGTCCTGCTGTATTTCCATCCCGAATGGTATATTCCACTACCACTTCGTAACGCCTGTCGGAAGGATTAATCAACAATGGCGAACTATCAGCAAAAGATTTACCTTTGGCTTTGAAAAAAAGCTTTTCCTCTTTAAGCTTTACGCGTGAAGGATCATAATCGCGAAAAAACTGCCATTGCAAGCCTAAATTTTCTCCTGAAAAATCATCCGATAAAGCAGTTCCATCAATCGAAGGTTTCCCTGCCGGTGTTTTTAAAGGATCACTGCTTTTGATTCCTTCCGGTACTCGGAACCAATGATCATCAGTCCATTCCAGCGGAAGCATCAGCGTTTGCCTGCCCAATGTATGGAATTCTTTTTCGTATCCATGATAAACAATCCACGTTTGCCCTTCTA
>Ga0172382_10003132_pt1 | contig 26575 bp, 23 predicted proteins | sample Leawel138RmetaG_FD_122245 | JGI IMG/M metagenome (GOLD analysis project Ga0172382, IMG submission 122245) | Leachate microbial communities from a municipal landfill in Southern Ontario, Canada - Leachate well 138R metaG | ecosystem: Engineered > Solid waste > Landfill > Unclassified | place...
GGGTGCTCGTGCCAGATGCCGGCGACGAGCCTGTGGCAGGCAGCCGGCTTGAAGTGCCCGAGATACGAGGCCAGGCGCGCCTCGGCGTGAACGCTCTCGGGCGCGATGAGCGCCACTGCCCCGGATTCGGCCTCGGCAATCAATAGCCCGCTTCTTTCTGGTGCCGGAAGGCCAGAACATACACCGCATTCTCGGCCGGTTCGTGGTGGTACAAAGCCACATATCCGGAATCCCCAAAGGCAATCACCAGCTCGCGCAACTCAGGCATTTCAGGGAACGGCCGGCCTATGTCGGGGGCCGTCTCCAGCAGCAGGAATTGCCGCTCGATGGCCTGGCCAGCCCGTCTGGCGACTTCCGGTGCCTTGGCGGCCAGAAACCGCCGACATCGTTCCAGGCCTTGCGCCCCGCCTTCGGTGACGATTACTCGTGGCACTCAGGCACCGCCCTTTCGTCAGGGCTGCCCCAGGTGTTCAACCAGGTGCGAACCTCCTGGCCGGTCAGATGGCGACCGGTTTCCTTGTAGGCCGCCCAGGACGCCAAGGCTTCCTGCTTGAAGCGCTCGCGGGCTTCTTCGCGCTCGACGTACTGCTGGATCGCTTCGAGCATGATCCAGTGGGGCGAGCGCCGACGCTGGCTGGCGAGGCGCTGGACGCGACCTTTCAGCGTCTCGTCGATCTTCAGAGATGTTGCCATAGCGGGCCTCCTATCACATGGTAATACTAGGTGATATTAGCCCTTCCCGGCCCCCGAATCCATCGCGCTGAAACTGTCTTGAAAAGGCTCCACCCGCGGCGGAAAACCGGCTTCGCGCAGCGCCGCTTCGATCTGCTCCCGGGTGGCCGACGACTGGACCTCCACGACCCGGTTGGGGGGATCGGCCGTCACCCGGGCGTCGGCATCGACCCGCTGGATGGCCTTGGTCACGCTGCGGGCGCAGCCGCCGCACACCATGTCTTCGATATGGAAGCGCATTCGAACCTCCTGGTGAAAAGTCGTGGACAGAGCGTAGAGCTTGCCACCGTGGGAAGGTCAAGGGCCGGCCCGGGAGGCCCGGGAAGTGCAATGGCGTCGAGCGCGGCCTGCTGCAGACGCCTCACCGGGCGAGCGCGGCGACCACGAGCAGGAGGCTCGCTGCGGACAGCAGCGTCTGGCAGGTGATGATGCCGGCCATCAGGTGGCCGTCTCCCCCGAGTTGCCGTGTCAGGACGTAGGAAGTCGGGGCAACGGGCAGGGCAAAGAACAGGACGAGAATCGCGGTTTCGACGACGGGCAGGGCCAGGAGCCGGGCGCTCGCGAAGGCAAGCACCGGCATGACCAGCAGGCGGATCAGGCTGTTGCCGACCAGCGCTGCGCCTTGCCCTCGCAGTTCACTCGGTTTCAGCGCCGCGCCGACACTGAGCAGACCCAGTGGCAGGCTGGTGTTCGCCAGCATCTGCAGCAGCCTGTCTGACCCCCACTTCAACTCGATGCCGGCGAGGTTCGCGACGACCCCGGCCAGGCAGGCCAGGATGAGCGGGTTCTTCGCGACGCGAACGACCCGCGCCCACGGATGTCCGCCGTCGTCCATCGACAGCGCGAGCACCGACAGGACGTTCACGGCGGGAACCAGCACGGCCAGGATCACCGCGGCGAAAAGCATGCCCTCCCTGCCGTACAGGCCCCCCACCGCGGCGAGGCCGAGGTAGGTATTGAAGCGCAGCGACCCCTGCAGCAGCACGCCGAACCGGGCGGCTGGCCATCGCCTGAACCGGCGCGCGGCGAACAGCCCCGCGGTGGCGATGGCCAGTATCAGCGCGATCGCCACGAACAGGCGCGGCAGGGCTGGATGGTCCAGCGGCGCAGAGCCCAGGCTGATGAAGAGCAGCGCGGGAAAGAGGATGTAATAGTTGAAGCGCTCGGCGCCCGGCCAGAATCCCGTTCCCGGGAAACCGGCCCGCTCCAGTCCGTAACCCGCCAGGATCAGGAAGAAGAGCGGCCAGAGTGAAGTGAGGATGTGGCTCATTCGGTTGCAGGCAAGCCTCGACGGCAGCAACCCTGGCGCCGGCCACGCGGCACGAACCTCTCCGACGCCAGCGCGCTCAGCGCCAGCGCTTGAGCCAGCCCAGCCCCTCGGAACTGCCGGCGCGCGGCCGGTATTCGCAGCCGATCCAGCCGTCGAAACCCAGTTCGTCGATCAGTTCGAACAGGAAGTCGAAGTCGACTTCGCCCAGATCGGGTTCGTGGCGCTGCGGCACACCGGCGATCTGGAAGTGCCCGACCCCCGGCAGATACTGGCGGATCTTCATGGCCAGGTCGCCCTCGACGATCTGGCAATGATAGAGGTCCATCTGCACCTTGAGGTTGGGCGCACCGACTTCGGCCAGAACCGCGTGGGCGTCAGCCTGAGTGTTGAGCAGGAAACCCGGAATGTCGCGCGGGTTGATCGGCTCGATCAGGCCCGTGAGCCCGTAGTTGGCCAGGCGGCTTGCCGCGCGCTTCAGGTTGGCAACGTAGGTGGCGCGCTGCTGTTCGAAAGGCACGCCGTCTGCGCGCAGCCCGGCCATCAGGTGGATGCGAGGGCAGCGCAGTGCCTGGGCATATTCGATGGCGAGATCGAGTCCGGCGTCGAACTCCTGTTCGCGACCCGGCAGGCTGGCCAGCCCCTTCTCGCCGGCCGCCCAGTCGCCCGGCGGAGCATTGAACAGCACCTGCTGCAGGCCGGCCGCGCGCAGGACTGCGGCAATCTCGGTGGCGGGGTGCTCGTACGGAAACAGGAACTCGACCGCCTGGAAGCCGTCATGGGCCGCTGCCTCGAAGCGCTTCAGGAAAGGCACTTCGTTGTACATCATCGACAGGTTGGCTGCGAAACGCGGCATGGCGACTCCCCGATGCAAGGCTCAGGCGCAGATTATCATTGCTGCAGACGACGGGAGGATCACGATGATCAGCGAACTGGTGATGTTTGCGCTGCCGGCCGGCATCACGCGTGAAGAGGTGATTGCCGGCATGCACGAAGTCGCGCCGCACTGGCGGCGCAACCCCGATCTGGTGCGCAAGACCTTCCTCTACGATGCGGCGGCCGGCGAGGCCGGCGCACTCTACCTGTGGTCCGAACGCGCAGCGGCCGAGCGCGCGCACGACGCCGACTGGCGCGCGCGGCTGCTGGCCCGCTATGGCAGTGAACCGACGATCCGTTACTTCGAGACGCCGCTGGTGGTCGACAATGCGCTCGGCGCAGTCATCAACACCGAAGGCGCGTCGTGAGCGGCGCGCCCGCCGCACGGCCGCTCACAGGTCGGCCTGGTAGCGGGCCAGCATCGCTTCCTGGCTCTCGGGTTCGCCGGCCATCCCGATCTGCTCCTTGAGCATCTGACCCATCGTCGGCAGCCGGCTGCGCTCGATGCGGCTGTCGGGGTTCCACAGCCTGGAGCGCATCAGCGATTTCGCGCAGTGCAGGTAGGCGTCGCGGACGCTCACGTCGATGACCAGCTTCGGCCGGCGCGCGGCATCGTCGAAGCGGGCCCGCAAGGCGTCGTCCTGCGACAGCCGGGCCAGGCCGTTGACACGCAGGGTCTCGTCGACGCCGGGGATCAGGAACAGCAAGCCGATCCGGCCGGTCTCGACGATGTTCTGCAGGCTGTCGAGCCGCTTGTTGCCCGGTGCGTCGGGAATCAGCAGCCGCCCGTCATCGATCACCTCGACGAAGCCCGGCTCGCCACCGCGCGGTGACGAGTCGAGCGTGCCGTCGGCCCCGGCGGTGGCCAGCACGACGTAGGGCGACAGGCCGATGAAGTTCCGGCAATGCCGATCGAGCACCGGCAACTGCTTGGCCAGTGCGCGGGGGTTCGGCGCACCGTAGAGCTCACGCAGTTGGGCAAGCGTCTCGATGGTCATCGCCGGGCCCGGTCAGGAAACCACCTGGGCCAGTTCGCCGTTCGCATAGCGCTGCACCATCGCCGCCAGCGACACCGGCTTGATCCGGCTGCCCTGCCCTTCGCAGCCGAACTGCCGATAGCGCTGCAGGCAGATTTCCCGGGCGGCTTCGCGGGCCGGCTTCAAGTATTCGCGCGGGTCGAACCTGGACGGGTTCTCGACGAAGAAGCGCCGGATCGCGGCCGTCATCGCCAGCCGGATGTCGGTGTCGATGTTGACCTTGCGCACACCGTACTTGATGGCCTCCTGGATCTCCTCGACCGGCACGCCATAGGTTTCCTTCATGTCGCCGCCATACTTGCGGATCTCGGCCAGCAACTCCTGCGGCACCGAAGACGAGCCGTGCATGACCAGGTGGGTGTTCGGGATCCGGGCGTGGATTTCCTTGATCCGGTCGATGGCGAGGATGTCACCGGTGGGCTTGCGGGTGAACTTGTAGGCGCCGTGGCTGGTGCCGATGGCGATCGCCAGGGCATCGACCTGGGTCTGGCGGACGAAGTCGGCCGCCTGCTCCGGGTCGGTGAGCAACTGCTCGCGGGTCATCGTGCCTTCGGCGCCGTGGCCGTCCTCCTTGTCGCCCTTCATGGTTTCGAGCGAGCCCAGCACGCCGAGTTCGCCCTCGACGGTCACGCCGACGGCGTGCGCCATGCCGACCACCTTGCGGGTCACGTCGACGTTGTACTCGTAGCTGGCAACGGTCTTGCCGTCATCCATCAGCGAGCCGTCCATCATGACCGACGAGAAGCCGAGGTCGATGGCGCCCTGGCAGATGGCCGGCGACTGGCCGTGGTCCTGGTGCATGACGACCGGCACCTTCGGATAGGCCTCGACGGCGGCCTGGATCAGGTGCTTGAGGAAGTCCTCGCCGGCGTATTTGCGCGCGCCGGCCGAGGCCTGCATGATGACCGGCGCATCGAGTTCGCTGGCGGCGCTCATGATGGCCTGGACCTGCTCCAGGTTATTGACGTTGAAGGCGGGAATCCCGTAGCCGTTCTCGGCAGCGTGGTCCAGCAACTGGCGCATCGAAACGAGGGCCATCTCAGATTCCTCCGGAAGTTTGCAATCTCGAAACCCGCTGATTATCGCCGATCGCGAGAAACGGATCCTGTTCAAACCGCACAGATCCTGGCAGTTACCGGGCAGCCGGGATCGACTAGAATCGGCTCCCCCCTCACACCGCTCGATCGACATGGCGCCTGCCCGCCCACCCCAGGCACGCGAGATCTTCAGCCGGGCAGGCTTCTGGCGCGGCTTCATGGCCGCCCAGCCGATCGCCTTCGGCCTGATCGCCTACGCCGTGGCTTTCGGGCTGCTGGCAAGCGCCGCCGGGTGGTCGGCCCTGGAGGCCGTGCTGATGAGCGCCACCGTCTTCTCCGGCTCGGCGCAAGTGGCGTCGGTCGGCGGCTGGGCCTCGGGCGCCGGCATCGGCGCCGTGGTGGTCACGGTGCTGATGCTCAACAGCCGCTACACGCTGCTCGGCGCCGCGCTGCGGCCCTGGCTCGGCCAGGCGTCGACGGTGCAGGCCTACGCAAGCCTCCATGTCATGGGCGATGCCAACTGGGCGCTGTCGATGAGGGCGCACGCAGCGGGTGAATCCGACGCCGCCTTCCTGTTCGGATCGGGTCTGGCCACCTTCCTGCCCTGGATCTGCGGCACGCTGGTCGGCGCGGCGATCGGCGACGTCTTCGCACGGCCCGAGGCCCTCGGCCTGGACTTCCTGCTGGTTGCGTTCTGTGCGGCGATGGCCGTCGGCATGGTCAAGACGGACAGCGACCTGAAACCCCTGCTGGCGGCCGTCATCGCCGCCGCCGCGGTCCACCTGGCCGGCTTCACCGGCTGGTCGGCCGTGGCCGCCGGCCTGGCCGGGATGGCCACGGCCTGGTTCAGCGCCGAGCCGACATCATGAGCTTTCGCCCCGAGCTGATTGCCTGGCTGGCCGCCCTGACGCTGGCCTCGTTCGCCTGCCGGGCCGCCGGCTTCTGGCTGATGCGCTTCGTGACGATGACCCCGCGGCTGGCCGCCGCCCAGCGCGCGGCGCCGCTGTGCGTGATGGTCGGCCTGGTCGTGCCGACGGCCCTGCAGGGCCGGCTGGCCGAAAGCGTGGGGCTGGCCGTGGTGGTCCTGATCGCCCGTCTGACGGGCAGCGACCTGAGCGCCGCGCTGGCCGGCGTGGCCGCGGTCGCCCTCGTCAGGGCGCTCTGACCAGGACCCTCTGACCAGGGCGATCCGATCAGGCGTGTTCACCCACCCGCACGATCTTCAGCGTGTTGGTGCCGCCCGACTTGCCGATCGGCTCGCCGATGGTGAGCACGATCAGGTCGCCGCGCTCGACGATGCCGGCTTCGAGCAGCCGCTGCTGGGCTTCGAGCAGCAGCGCCTCGCGCTCGCGCGCGTGGTAGTTCATCAGCAGCGGATGCACTTCGCGGTACAGGCACATCCGGCGCCGGCTCGACTCCAGCGGCGTCAGCGCATAGATCGGCACGCCTGAATCGAGCCGCGACATCCAGAGCGCGGTCGACCCGGATTCGGTCAGCGCCACGACTGCCTTCACCTTCATGTGGTGGGCGACGAACAGTGCGCTCATCGCGATCGACTGGTCGATGCGCGAGAAGCTGCGGTGCAGGAACTCCTTGTCGAAGGAACTGACCTCGGAGCGGTCGGCTTCGACGCAGACCCGGGCCATGGCCTCGATCGTCTCGACCGGATAGCGGCCGGCGGCGGTTTCGGCCGACAGCATCACCGCGTCGGTGCCGTCGAGCACCGCGTTGGCCACGTCCGAGACCTCGGCGCGGGTCGGCACCGGCGCCTCGATCATCGACTCCATCATCTGGGTGGCGGTGATCGTGATCCGGTTCAACTCGCGGGCCATGCGGATCATCCGCTTCTGCAGCGCCGGCACCGCGGCGTCGCCGACCTCCACTGCCAGGTCGCCGCGGGCGACCATGATGCCGTCGGAAGCCTGCAGGATCTCCTCGAGCTTGCCGATGGCCTCGTAGCGCTCGATCTTCGCGATCATCAAGGCCTTGCCGCCGGCGGCGCGCACCAGTTCGCGCGCCATGTACATGTCGGCCGCGTTCTTGGGGAAGGACACCGCGATGAAGTCCGCCTTGAAGGCGACCGCGGCCTTGATGTCCTCCATGTCCTTCGACGTGAGCGCCGGGGCCGACAGGCCGCCGCCCTGGCGGTTGATGCCCTTGCGGTTCGACAGGGTACCGCCCTGGGTGACCGTGCATTCGATGGTCGTTGCCGTGACCCGGTCGACCCGCATCATCATCCGGCCATCGTTGAGCAGCAGCGTATCGCCGGGCGCCACGTCGTTGACCAGTTCCGGGTAGTCGAGCCCGACCCGGCCCTGGTCGCCCAGCTCGCAGTCGACATCCAGGACGAATCGGTCGCCGACCGCCAGTTCGACCTGGCCATCGGCGAAACGGCCGATGCGGATCTTCGGCCCCTGCAGGTCGGCCAGCACACCGACGCCCCGCCCCAGGCGCTCGGCCGTCTCGCGGACCAGGCCGACGACCCGCGTATGCTCGTCGGCCGAGCCATGGGAGAAATTGACGCGAACGACATCGACGCCGGCCCGGAGCATGCGCTCGAGGACGACCGGATCGTTCGAGGCGGGACCCAGCGTCGCGACGATCTTGGTCGCGCGCGGCACAGGTATGAACATGGATGGCTGCCTCGTGATCGTTATCGGGGGGATGCGGATCCAGCCATCCTACCCGAGAGCGAGCCGTCAGAGCGAGCCTGCGCGCTCGGCGAGCGCCGCCACGGCCGGCAGGGTCCGGCCTTCGAGAAATTCGAGGAAAGCGCCCCCGCCTGTCGAGATGTAGTCGATCTGGTCGGCGATGCCGAACTTCGCGATCGCAGCCAGCGTGTCGCCACCGCCTGCAATCGAGAAGGCCGGCGATTGTGCGATCGCCCGGGCAATGGCCTCGGTGCCGGCGCTGAATGCGGCGAACTCGAAGACACCGACCGGCCCGTTCCAGACGATGGTGCCGGCCTGGCCGAGCCCGGCAGCCAGCTGGCCGGCCGTCTGCGGCCCGATGTCGAGGATCAGGTCGTCGTCGGCAACCTCGGTCGCCGCCTTGATCTGCGCCTGGGCGTCGGCCGAGAAGGTTTTCGCGCAGACCACGTCGACCGGAATCGGCACCTGCGCGCCGCGCCCGGCCATCAGATCGATGATCGCCCTGGCCTCGCCGACCAGTTCACGCTCGGCCAGCGACTGGCCGATCGGCAGGCCGGCGGCCAGCATGAAGGTGTTGGCGATGCCCCCGCCGACGATCAGGCGATCGACCCGCTGCGCCAGCGACTTCAGGATGGTGAGCTTGGTCGAGACCTTGGCGCCGGCCACGATCGCCACCAGCGGCCGGCGGGGCTCATCCAGGGCACGCCCCAGCGCGTCGAGTTCGGCCGCCAGCAGCGGCCCGGCACAGGCCACCGGCGCGAAGCGGGCGATCCCGTGCGTGGTGGCCTCGGCACGGTGGGCGGTGCCGAAGGCGTCGTTGACGTAGACGTCGCACAGCGCGGCCATCTTGCGGGCCAGTGGCTCGTCGTTCTTCTTCTCGCCCTTGTTCAGGCGGCAGTTCTCGAGCACCACCAGCTCGCCCGGGGCAATGGCGAAACCGCCGTCGACCCAGTCGCTCACCAGCCGCGCTTCACGGCCGAGCAACTCGCCCAGCCGCTGCGCAACCGGCGCCAGCGAGTCCTCGGGACGCGGCTGGCCCTCGGTGGGCCGCCCCAGGTGCGAGGTGACCATCACGGCGGCGCCGGCCGCCAGGCTGTGCCGGATCGCGGGCAGCGAGGCGCGGATCCGGGTGTCGTCGACGATCGCGCCGCGCGCATCCTGCGGAACGTTGAGATCGGCCCGGATGAAGACCCGCCTGCCCTTCAGGTCGAGGTCTTCGAGACGCCTGAACTGCATCACCTGGCGCCGACCAGGGCGACGGTGGTGTCGAGCATCCGGTTCGAAAAACCCCACTCGTTGTCGTACCAGCTGCTGACCTTGACCAGCCGGCCGGAAACCTTGGTCAGCGTCGCGTCGTAGGTGCTGGAGGCCGGGTTGTGGTTGAAGTCGACCGACACCAGCGGCGCATCGCTGTAGGCCAGCACGCCCTTCATCGGGCCGTCGGCCGCCGCCTTGAGGACCGTGTTGATCTCGTCGACCGAGGTGTCGCGCGCGGCCACGAAGGACAGGTCGACGATCGACACGTTGATGGTCGGCACCCGCATCGCGTAGCCGTCGAGCCGGCCGTCGAGCTCGGGCAACACGAGGCCGACCGCGGCGGCCGCGCCGGTCTTGGTCGGGATCATCGACATCGTCGCCGAACGCGCCCGGCGCAGATCCTCGTGATAGACGTCGGTGAGCACCTGGTCGTTGGTATAGGCGTGGATCGTCGTCATCAGGCCGCTCTCGATGCCGATGGCGTCGTGCAGCGCCTTGGCCAGCGGCGCCAGGCAGTTGGTCGTGCACGAGGCGTTCGAGATCACCGTGTGCGAGGCGCGCAGCACGTCGTGGTTGACGCCGTAGACCACCGTCGCATCGACGTCCTTGCCACCCGGCGCCGAGATGATGACCTTCTTCGCGCCGCCCTTCAGGTGCGCCGATGCCTTTTCCTTGCTGGCGAAGAAGCCCGTGCATTCGAGCACCACGTCGACGCCGAGCTCGCCCCAGGGCAGCGTAGCCGGATCGCGCTTGGCCAGTACCTGGATCCGGTCGCCGTTGACGACGATCGAATCGCCGTCGACCGCCACGGTGCCCGGGAAGCGGCCGTGGGCCGTGTCGTACTGGGTCAGGTGGGCGTTGATCTTCGCATCACCGAGGTCGTTGATCGCGACGATCTCGATCGGATGCCGCTTGCCGCCCTCGTAATGGGCCCGCAGGATGTTCCGGCCGATGCGGCCGTAGCCGTTGATCGCTACTCGAATGGTCATGGCAGTCTTTCCAGGAGATTGAGAACGTGAGGGAATCGGTGAGGCTTCGGGAATCGGCCTGGCCTGGTCAGGCCTGCTCGGGTCTGGCCAGCACGCCGCGCACCGTTTCGGCCAGCTTCTCGGCAGTGAACCCGAAGTGCCGGAACAGGTCGCCGGCCGGGGCCGACTCGCCGAAGCTGTCCAGGCCGAGCACGGCATCGCAGCGATACTTCCACCAGAAATCGCTGACCCCGGCTTCGACGGCCACCCGCCGCAGCCCCCGGGGCAGCACGGCGTTCTTCCAGGCCGTGTCCTGACGGTCGAACAGGTTGGTGCAGGGCATCGAGACGATGCGCACCTCGATGCCGTCGGCGGCCAGCAGCTCGCGCGCCGCCAGCGCCAGCCCGACCTCGGAGCCGGTGGCGATGATGATGGCCTGCGCGGCTTCGGCATCGCGCAGCACGTAGCCGCCGCGCCGGATCGCGTCGATCTGGCCTTCCGAGCGCGTCACGAAGGGCACCGCCTGGCGCGTGAACAGCAGCGCGCCCGGACCGTCGGCGCGCATGATCGCCTCGGACCAGGCGATGATGCTCTCGACCGGATCGCAGGGCCGCCAGACGTCCAGGTTCGGGATCAGCCGCAGCGAGGCTGCGTGCTCGACCGCCTGGTGCGTCGGACCATCCTCGCCCAGCCCGATCGAGTCGTGGGTGTAGACGAAGATCACCCGCTGCTTCATCAGCGCCGCCATGCGCAGCGCATTGCGGGCGTAGTCGGAGAAGGTCAGGAAGGTGCCGCCGTACGGGATGAAGCCGCCGTGCAGCGCCAGGCCGTTGAGCATCGCGCTCATGCCGAATTCGCGCACGCCGAAATTGATGTGGCGGGCGTCACCGGCGGGCGCGTCGCTGCGCAGCGCGACCGCGCCCTTGAAGTCGGTCAGATTGCTGCCGGTCAGGTCGGCCGAACCGCCGACCAGCTCCGGCACGGCCGGTCCGAAATGATTCAGCGCGTTCTGCGAAGCCTTGCGGGTGGCGATCGATTCGCCCTTGGCCAGGGCTTCGGCCAGGGCGGCATCGAGCGCGTCGTCGAAGCTGGCGGGCAGCTGGCCGCTCATGCGCCGCTCGAACTCGGCGGCCAGCTCCGGATAGCGGGCCGCGTAATCGTCGAACAGCGTCTGCCAGGCTGCTTCACGGGCCGCACCGTCGGCGCGGGCGTCCCAGGCGGCGCGGACTGCGGCGGGGATCTCGAACGGCGGATGGGGCCAGCCGATCGCCGCGCGGGTCGCCGCGATCTCGTCCTTGCCGAGCGGCTCGCCATGCGCCTTGGCCGTATCGACCCGGTTCGGCGAACCCTTGCCGATATGCGTGCGGCACTGGATCAGGGTCGGCGCGAACACGCCGTCGCGACCCCTGGCCGCCCAGTCGCGCGCCGTTGCGATCGCGGCATCGAGCGCCGCCACGTCATGGCCGTCGACGTCGGCAATCACGTGCCAGCCGTAGGCCTGGAAGCGGCGTACCGTGTCGTCGCCGAACCAGTGGCGCACTTCGCCGTCGATCGAGATGCCGTTGTCGTCGTACAGCACGACGAGCCTGGCCAGCTTGAGTGTGCCGGCCAGCGAACAGACCTCGTGCGAGATGCCTTCCATCAGGCAACCGTCGCCGGCGAACACCCAGGTCAGGTGGTCGACGATCGCAAAACCCTCGCGGTTGAAGCGGTCGGCCAGCATCTTCTCGGCCAGCGCCATGCCGACCGCGTTGGCCAGCCCCTGGCCGAGCGGACCGGTGGTCGTTTCCACGCCCGGCGTCACGCCCACTTCGGGGTGCCCGGGCGTCTTCGAGTGCAGCTTGCGGAAGTTGCGCAGCTCATCGATGGACAGGCCGTAGCCGGTCAGATGCAGCAGCGCGTACAGCAGCATCGAGCCATGGCCATTGGACAGCACGAAGCGGTCGCGGTCGGCCCAGTGCGGATTGGCCGGGTTGTGTTTCAGGTGACGCGACCACAGCGCCAGCGCGACCTCGGCCATCCCCATCGGCATGCCCGGATGGCCCGAATTGGCCTGCTGGACGGCGTCCATCGCCAGGGCCCGGATCGCACCGGCCATCTCGGCCGCACTGGGACTGCCTTGGGGATTGCGCTCGGGATTGCGCTCGGAGTTGCGCATACCTGCTTCCTTGGTCGAAATTCGGGGAACGTCCGGGCACGGCCCGGCGCACCGGATCAAACCCTTGATTCTAGCAAACGCCCTCGGGAGACCGTCCTGGAAGGATGCCTCGGTTTGATACAATTTGCGGTTTTCCGGTTGATCTGATCATGCAGGGATTGCATCTGACCGCCGATCTGTACGGATGCCAGTGCGACGCGTCCCTGCTGATCGAAGCGGATTCTCTGGCCCGGCTCTGCCGCCAGGCAGTGGCCGATGCCGGCCTGACCATCGTCGACGAGAAATTCTTCACCTTTCCCGACTGGGACGGACAGCCGGGCGGTGTCACCGGCGCGGTCCTGCTCGCCGAGTCGCATCTGGCCCTCCACACCTGGCCCGAGCGCAACGGCGTCACGCTCGACGTCTACGTCTGCAATTTCTCGACCGACAATTCGCCGAAGGCCGAACAGCTGCTCGACGACCTGATCGTTGCCTTCGCCCCGCACCAGCAGAACACCAACCGCATCCTGCGCGGCTCCAGCGATCCGGACAGCCGCGCCGACGAACTGCTGCTCGAATGGGTGAATCCGGACGCCGCCTATGGCTTCCGGGTAAGCCGCCGACTCGAGACGGTCCGCACCCCCTACCAGCTGCTCGAGGTCTTCGAGACGCCGCAGTGGGGCAGGCTGTTCCGTCTCGACGGCCGCTACATGACTTCCGAGCGCGACGAGTTCTACTACCACGAGCCGATCGTGCACACGGCCGCGCTGACCCACCCGGCCCCGCGCTCGGCGCTGGTGATCGGGGGTGGCGACGGCGGTTCCAGCGAAGAACTGCTCAAGCACCCGACGATGCAGCGGGTCGTGATGGCCGAGCTCGACGGCGAGGTCGTGCGCATGGCGCGCCAGCACCTCGGGAAGGTGCACCGTGGCGCCTTCGACGATCCGCGGCTGCAACTCGAGATCGGCGACGGCCGCCAGCATGTCGAACGCCTGGCCGCCGACCCCGACGGCGAACGCTTCGACCTGGTCGTCCTCGACCTGACCGATCCCGACACGCCTGCCCACGCGCTGTACACGCGCGAGTTCTTTGCGCTGCTCAAGCAGGTGCTCGCACCGGGCGGGGCCGTCACGCTGCACATCGGTTCGCCGGTCTACACGACCGAACTGGTCACGCGGCTGTGCTCCGACCTGCGCGCCGTGTTCGGCATCGTGCGCCCGTTCGGCCTGTACGTTCCACTGTACGGCAGCTACTGGGGCATGGCCTGCGCCTCCGACACGCTCGATCCGCTCGCGCTCGACCCGACGGGCGCCGAACAGCGGATCGCCGAGCGCGGGATCGCCGACCTGCAGTACTACAACGGCGACGTGCACCGGGCGCTGTTCGCGCTGCCGAACTTCTACCGCAAGCTGGTCGGCTGAGCAGGCCTGGACCGACCGGCCCTGCGCTCCGACCTGCCCCGCCCTCTCGCCCCATCCGCCGGCAAGCGCTGACATGGCTCTGACCCGCGTGCTGTTCGATCCAGAGGATGGCCATCCGGGGGCCGGCCATCCGGGGGCCGGCCATCCGGGGGCCGGCCGTCCGGGAGCCGGCGCCACGCCGCTGGCACCCGGGGCGCTGCTCACCCTCGACCCCCGACGCTCGCATCACCTGGCACGGGTGCTGCGGCTGGCGCCGGGAGCGGTGCTCGAGGTTTTCGACGGACAGGGCCGGCGTTTCGCCGCGCGGCTGACCCGGGCCGACCCGAAAGCCTGTCTGGTGCAGCTCGAACAGCGACTCGAGCGCGACACCGAAAGCCCGCTGCCGATCACGCTGGCGCAATGCCTGTCGAGCGCCGACCGGATGGACTGGACGATCGAGAAAGCCGTCGAACTGGGCGTGCACGCCATCGCGCCGCTGGCCTCGGCGCGCGCCCAGACCCGGCTGACGGCCGAACGGGCAGCGCGCCGGATCGAACACTGGCAGCGAATCATCGAGGCGGCCTGCATGCAGTGCGACCGCGCCCGGCTGCCGACACTGGCCCCGATCCGCCCGTTCGCCGAGTTCGTCACCGCGCCTGCCGGCGGGGCCCGCCGTTTCGTGCTCTCACCGGGAGCCGCCACGCCGCTGGCCCGGGTCGGCCTCGCAGCACAGACCCCGGATCCGGTCGTGCTGCTGGTCGGTCCCGAATCCGGGTTCAGCGATGCCGAGCGGGCGCAGGCGGTAAGCGCCGGTTTCGAGGCCGTTTCGCTGGGCCCGCGCGTGCTGCGCACCGAAACCGCGGGCCTGGCCGCGATCGCGGTGCTTCAGGCCCTGGCCGGAGACTTCCGAACGGCCGCCCCACCCACCGAATAGAAGACCCGGAAGGCGGTGTCCTGGTCGTAGAAGAAGTCGGCCGCATCGCGAAAGACGTCGAGCAGCGCATTGCGCTGCTCGCGCCCGTAGCCCTCGCAGTCGGGCAGATTCCTGAGGATCACCAGGAATCCCGGCTGCTCGGCATCCGACAGCGGCTTCAGGTCGGTGACGCAGTCGTACAGGGCGTCGAGGTTGCCGCCGAAATACGCAGGGAAGGCGAACGCCTCCGCGATGGCGGCCAGCACGTCCTCGCGGCCGGTGGCCCCGGCGAAGTCGACGGCCAGCAGGCGCTGGTCGGCACGTTCGGCAGCCCGCCTCAGCGAGTCGCCGTCGTAGGCGTCGAGCGGCAATACGGCATGAGGCGGGATGTTGCTCAAGGCACCCATCTTCTCACTCCCTGATCCGCCTGGAGCTGCGGTAGTGATCGTCGGTGTACCAGAAGACAGCGTCGGTACGGGGATTGCCACCGACGACGATCCGGCGCGCGCCGCGATCTCGCGCACCCGGGGTCGGCACCGTGTATTCCTTGTAGTGACCGCGCGGCTTGGCGGGCAGCAGGCGCTCGCGGTTGAAGAAGGTCGTGCCGTCCCGGGCATAGGGAAAAGGCCCGCCCCGGAGGATCAGCGCGTGAACCTGCCGGGCTTCGGGCGGCAGCGCCGCCAGCGCAACCACGCCGGGATCGAGCAGATCCCGGCTTTCGACGCGCGGCGAGCAGGCGCTGGCGATGACGGCCAGGACCAGACACAGGACAGCGAGCAGCCGGTTCGGATTCATGCGGGCATGGTAAACGGCTTCCGCGCCCCAGGGAACGGATGGCCCGGATCGGCGCGACCCTGCCTCGCCGTCGCTGCGCTCAGCCGTTGCCCTGGCGCCGCTCGGCGCCGGCGACGATACCGGCAATGCTGCGCTCGACCGCGCCGCTGGCCGTCGCCCGCTGGGCCCGGCCGGCCGCAAACCAGCGGGCGAACTCGGCCCGGCGAACGGCCCGCGCAACGTCCGGGAAACGGGTCAGGACGAACAGCCGGCGCGCCGGGTCGAGCCATGAAATCCGGAACGGACGGCGCACCCCATCGGCTTCGAGCACGTCGATGATGTCGCCGCGTTCCAGTTCGGCGAGCATGGCCGACACGGCCGGCGATACGGCGCCGTCGTCGATCACCGGCCGGATCGGGCGCATCGCCGGCGCAGCCGTCCGCACCATGCCGGGGCGCTCGTTCTTGGCCTGCTGGATCACCTCGGTGTGGGCCTTCAGCAAGGCATTCATGAACTGCTCCTCGTCGGCCGCTTCGAGGCCCACCAGGGCGAAGCCGCGTTTGAGCTCGCCGATCAGGCTGGGCAGCAGGGCGGCCAGCCGGGGCACCTCGTCGGAAGTCTTGGGCGCCACGCTCCACAGCAACTGATCGGCGCAGGCCAGCGCATCGGCCCAGCCCTGCTCACCGACATCGACACGGGTGGCGGCGAGCACACGGCTCCAGTGCTGTTCGAGGAAATCACCCAGAAAGGGTGCCACGCCGCCGGCGGTGCGGGCCAGCATCTCGGCACGCGCCTGCTCCTGGGCCACGGCCAGGGCTTCAAGGCGCTGCAGCTGCTGGCCCAGCGCGGAGTCGCGCTCCTCACGCCGCTTTGCTTCGGCGGCCAGCAGCAGGTCGAGCCGCGCGGCGGCATCATCGAAAACGGACAGCTCGTTGTCGAAGCTCACCAGCAGCCAGTCGACCAGTTCGGCCAGCCCGATGACCAGGGGCGCTTCCGGCCCGACATCGACGTCCGGATCACTGCTGGCTCGGCAAACCGCTTCGAGCAAGCGGCGCATCGGGTGTTCACGGCGGGCGAAGAAACTGCGATCGAGCAGCGCCGTCTTGACAGCAACCACCTGCAGCCGCAGCAGTTGCTGCTTGACCGGGTCGGACAAGCGACGGTCGGCGTAGAGCTGATCGAACAGCTGGGCCACCATTTCGATGGTCAGCTGGTCGAGCGGCGAACCGTTGATGCGCCCCTGTTCGAGCAGTTCGCTGGCGCCATGCACCAGGCCGACCGACTGGATCGCATGCAAGGCCTGCATCAGTTCGGGCGGCGCAGCCGGCGCTGCGGCCACCGCCGCCCCGTAGCGGCCGGGATCGGCAAGCATGCGAACGACGGCCTGCCGGGTCTGCGGCGACCCCTGGGCCAGCGAAGCGATCAGCCCGCTGGCCGAGCCGGCTGCGGCAGCACCCGACGCTGCAAGCTGGCCCGGTGCGGGCTCACCGCCGCCGAACGTGCCGCCGCCGGCCTGGCCCGGGGCCGCGCCGGCCTGGCCACCCGACCCTGCGGTCGTCCCGTGGCCACCGACACCAGCGCCTCCCCCGGAACCGGAGCCGAAACCGCCCGGACCACCCGAACCGCCATGACCCTGACCGCCCGCACCGTGGCCACCCTGGCCGGCACCGGCCTGACCGCCTTGCGGCCCCGCACCAGCGGCCCGACCGCTGCGCGCCGGAAAGGCCCCGCCGAAACCCGGTGACACCGGCGCCGGGTCCTGCGCAGCAACGATCCGCGGCCGGATCCGGGGCAGCACGTGTTCGGTGCGCAGGCGCTCGTTGACCGAAGCGTAGATCGCGCCGAGATTCGACGAAACGTAGGGCTCCAGCGCGTCGAGCAGCGCATCGCGGACCCCTGGCTCGGCCTCGAGCTGGACCAGCGTGCGCCGCAGGGCTTCGAAGACCGCTTCGGGTGCGGCCGGATGCCGGGCCTCGTCGAACCATTCGCCGGCCGCCAGCACGCCCAGCCGGGCGCGCACGCCCAGCACTTCGTCCGGGTCGAGCTTGCTGCGGGCACGCTGGACAATCCGGTCGATCGCGATCCGTTCCTCGATGACGCTGTCGTCGACCAGGGCCAGTCCGCCGGACAGCGACTGCGCGCCCTCGTCGGTCTCGCCGTGGGAACGGCGCACGAAGACGTCGGCAAAGAACTCCCGGAAACTCGACCGGATCTCACTCTGGCGGGCTCTGACCAGTGACACCGCATCGAGCAGCCCCTGCTGGATCTCGGGATTCCAGCTGCGCAGCGCCAGCGCGGTCAACTCGTCGCCAACCTTCGTCAGGGCCTGCGCAATCGCGTCGGACAACCGGGCGATGACCAGTTGCTGACATTCTTGCAAGAGTTCGGTGCGCCGCGCCGGATCGATGGGCGCTTCGGCGTCACGCTCGTCGTTCGCGGCCTGACCGCCAGCTTGCGCCACGGGCATGAGAGGGGTTTCTAGGGTCGAGAATGGACCCCGACCCTAAACGCGCGCCCGCGCAGGCGTCAACTGCCGGACCGCCGGACGGCGGCCGGCGGCCGTCGCACGCGGGAGGCTGCAGGCCCGCCGACGGCCGGTCAGCCGCGGGCGCTGGCGTCGACCACCGCCCAGGCCGTCATGTTGACGATCCGCCGGACGGTCGCCGAGGCCGTCAGGATATGCACCGGGCGGGCCGCCCCGAGCAGCACCGGACCGATCGCCACATTGTGGCCGGCCGCGGTCTTGAGCAGGTTGTAGGCAATGTTGGCGGCATCGATGCCCGGCAGCACCAGCAGGTTGGCTTCGCCCGACAAGGTCGAGCGGGGCATGATGCGGCTGCGCAGCTCACTGTCCAGGGCCGTGTCGCCGTGCATCTCGCCATCGACCTCGAGGTCGGGGGCGCGCTCGCGCAGCAGCGCCAGCGCCTCGCGCATCTTCAGCGCGCTGGGCTGGTTCGAGGTGCCGAAGTTCGAGTGCGAGAGCAGCGCCACCTTGGGCTTGATACCGAAACGCAACAGTTCGTCGGCCGCCAGATGGGCGATCTCGGCCAGTTCGGCCGCGCTGGGGTCGACGTTCACATGCGTGTCGACCAGGGTGACCTGCCGGTTCGGCAGCATCAGCGTGTTCATCGCCGCATAGACGCTGGCGCCGGGCCGCCGGCCGATCACCTGGTCGATGTAGTGCAGGTGCAGCGAATAGTTGCCGAAGGCGCCACAGATCATGCCGTCGGCGTCGCCCATCTGGATCATCATCGCGCCGATCAGCGTCAGGCGGCGGCGCATCTCGATCTGGGCAAACTGCTCGGTGACGCCCTTGCGGTCGGTCAGCCGGTGGTACTCGCGCCAGTAGCGGGCATAGCGCTCATCCCAGTCGGGGTTGACGATCTCGAAGTCGACCCCCGGCCGGATCCTCAGGCCGTAGCGCTGCAGCCTCTGCTCGATGATCGCCGGCCGGCCGACCAGCAGCGGCTGCGCGAGATTCTCGTCGACGACCACCTGGACGGCCCGGAGCACGCGCTCGTCCTCGCCCTCGGCGTAGACGATCCGCTGGTTGGGTTCGCGCCGGGCGCTCGCGAAGATCGGCTTCATGAAGTTGCCCGAGTGGTAGACGAACTGCTCGAGCTGGGACCGGTAGGCGTCGAAGTCGGTGATCGGGCGGGTCGCCACGCCACTGTCCATCGCGGCGCGGGCAACCGCGGACGCGATCCTGACGATCAGGCGCGGATCGAAGGGCTTGGGGATCAGGTACTCGGGCCCGAAGGCGCCGACCGTTCCATAAGCGGCCGTGACCACCTCGCTGGACTCGGCGCGGGCCAGGCCGGCCACTGCGTGCACCGCGGCCACCTCCATCGCCCGGGTGATCGAGGTGGCGCCGACGTCGAGCGCGCCGCGGAAGATGAACGGAAAGCACAGGACGTTGTTGACCTGGTTCGGATAATCGGTGCGCCCGGTCGCGATCACGGCATCGTCGCGCACCGCCTGGACGTCCTCGGGCAGGATCTCCGGATTCGGGTTGGCCAGCGCGAACACCAGCGGGCGCGGCGCCATCCGGGCAACCATTTCCTGCTTGAGCACACCGCCGGCCGACAGGCCCAGGAACACGTCGGCACCGTCGATGATCTCGCCCAGCGTGCGCTGCGCGGTCTTCTGCGCGAACGCCTCCTTGGCCGGGTCCATCAACTCGGTGCGGCCTTCGTAGACCACGCCGGCAATGTCGGCCACCCAGATGTTCTCGCGCTTCAGGCCCAGTTCGACGAGCAGTTGCAGGCAGGCCAGCGCCGCCGCGCCGGCGCCGCTGCAGACCAGGCGGACGTCTTCGATCCGCTTGCCGACGACCTCCAGCCCGTTGAGCAGCGCCGCTCCCACGACGATCGCCGTGCCGTGCTGGTCGTCATGAAAGACCGGAATCCGCAGCCGCTCGCGCAGCTTGCGCTCGACGACGAAGCAGTCGGGGGCCTTGATGTCCTCCAGATTGATCGCGCCGAAGGTCGGCTCGAGCGCGGCAATCAGCTCGACCAGGCGATCGGGATCGTCCTCGGCCAGTTCGAGGTCGAAGACGTCGATGCCGGCGAACTTCTTGAACAGAACCGCCTTGCCTTCCATCACCGGCTTGGAAGCCAGCGGCCCGATGTTGCCCAGCCCGAGCACGGCCGTGCCGTTGGTCACCACGCCGACCAGATTGCCGCGGCTGGTGTAGCGGAAGACGTTGGCCGGATCGGCGACGATCTCGTGGCAGGCGGCCGCAACACCGGGCGAATAGGCGAGCGCCAGATCGCGCTGGCTGACCAGCTGCTTGGTCGGGGTGACCGACAGTTTTCCAGGGCGGCCGTGCTCGTGGTATTCGAGGGCGGCTTTCTTCAGGGCGGGATCCATCGGAGTGGTCATCCGGAGAGCGGGTTGAGCGCGCAACGCGGGGCAGACAGCATACCCCGCCGGGGCCTGTTCACACTACGCCAGCGCGCGCGCCAGTACGACGGCAACGTGCACGGCCTGGCGCTGCGCGCCGTCGGCAATCTGGTGCCGGCAACTGGTGCCGTCGGCAACCACCAGCACCCCGTCACCGGCCTCGCGCACCGCCGGCAGCAGCGACAGCTCGCCCATCTTCATCGAGACCTCGTAGTGCTCGGCCTCGAAGCCGAAGGCGCCGGCCATGCCGCAGCAGCTCGATTCGACGGTCTGGACCGTGAGCTCGGGGATCAGTCCGAGCACGGTCTCGACCGGACGCATCGCATCGAAGGCCTTCTGGTGGCAATGGCCGTGCAGCAGCGCGCGCCGCTCGGGCAAGGCCTTCAACGGCAGCGACAAGCGGCCCGCCCCATGCTCGCGGGCCAGGAACTCCTCGAACAGCAGCGCCTGACCGGCCAGCCGGCGAGCAGCCTCGCCCAGCCCCATGACGAGGAATTCGTCGCGCATCGTCAGCAGGCATGAGGGCTCGAGCCCGACCACCGGCACGCCGCGCTCGATGAAGGGCGCCAGCGCCGTCAGCGTGCGCTGCGCCTCGGCGCGCGCCTCGTCGACCAGGCCGGCGGCCAGGAAACTGCGTCCGCAGCAAAGCGGCCGCGACGGTTCGGCCCCGGCCGCCGCCCGCGCCACGTGCACGCGGTAGCCCGCCGCCCGCAGCACCTTGTGGGCGGCGCGCAGATTGTCCGGTTCGAACCAGTTGTCGAAGGTGTCGGCCCACAGCACCACTTCGCCGGCAACCGGGGCGCCGGAGTCCTGCGCCGCGGCATCGAGCCCGCGGTCGTCGGTGAACGGGTCGCCGCGCCAGCGCGGCAGGCTGCGCCGGGCCGACAGCCCCAGCAGTTTCTCCGACAGTGCCGCCGCACCGGGCAGTACGTCGCGCAGATTGAGCAGGCCGCGCAGCCGCGAGGCCCAGCGTGCGTAGCGCGGCAGATAAGCAATCAGCCGGTCCTTCAGCCGCAGGCCGTGCCGCCGGGTCCAGTGGTGCTGGAACTCGATCTTCATCCGCGCCATGTCGACGCCGGTGGGGCAGTCGCGCTTGCAGCCCTTGCAGCCCACGCACAGATCCATCGCCTCGCGCATCGCCGGCGAAGTCAGCGCATCAGGGCCGAGCAACCCCGACAGGGCCAGCCGCAAGGTGTTCGCGCGCCCGCGCGTCAGATGCTGCTCGTTTTGCGTCACCCGCCAGCTCGGACACATGGTGCCGGCGTCGAACTTGCGGCAATGCCCGTTGTTGTTGCACATCTCGACGGCCTTCGCGAAGCCTCTGGCCGGATCGGCGCCCGAGCCCGGCGCCCCGACCTGCTCGGTGACCGGATCGGCGACCACGTCCCAGGCCGACCAGTCGAGCGCGGTGTCCAGCGGCAGCGCGGTGTGCCCCGGCGGGTAGCGGAACAGGCGGCTGTCGTCCATCTTCGTCGAGCGCACGATCTTGCCCGGATTCATCAGGCCGGCCGGATCGAACAGGTCCTTGACCTCCTCGAAGGCGCGGGTCAGCCGCTCGCCGAACTGCCAGGCGACCCATTCGCTGCGCACCAGACCGTCGCCGTGCTCGCCGGAAAACGCGCCCTTGTACTCACGGACCATGGCCGCCGCCTCTTCGGCGATCGCGCGCATCCTGGCGGCGCCATCGCGCCGCATGTCGAGGATGGGCCGCACGTGCAGGGTGCCGACCGAGGCGTGCGCATACCAGGTGCCGCGCGTGCCGTGCCGGGCGAAGACTTCGGTGAGCCGGCTGGTGTACTCGCCCAGGTGTTCGAGCGGCACGGCGCAGTCTTCGATGAACGACACCGGCTTGCCGTCGCCGCGCAGCGACATCATGATGTTCAGGCCCGCCTTGCGGACATCCCACAGCGCCTTCTGCGCCTTCTCGTCGGGCATCTCGACGACCGCGCCCGGCAATCCGAGGTCGGCCACCAGTTCGACCAGCTGCGCGAGCCGGCCCAGCAGCGGCGCCCGCTCCTCGCCGGCGAACTCGACCAGCAGGATCGCCTCGGGCAGCTTGCCGTCACGCTCGATCAGCGCGCGGTCGATCGTCGGCCGGAACACCGGATTGGCCCGCGACAGCTCGATCATCGTGCGGTCGACCAGTTCGACGGCGGTCGGTCCGAGCTTGACGATGTGCTGGGCACTGTCCATCGCCGCCCGGAAAGTCGGGAAGTTGACGACGCCGAGCACCTTCGCCCTGGGCAGCGGCGAGAGCGCGAGTGTCAGACGCTTGAAACAGGCGAGCGTGCCTTCGGAGCCGACCAGCAGATGGGCCAGGTTCACCGAGCCGTCGGGCGTGTAGGGCCGCTCGGACTGCGGATGAAAGACGTCGAGGTTGTAGCCGCCGACCCGCCGCATCACCTTGGGCCAGACCCGTTCGATCTCGTCGCGCTCGCGGGCTGCAATCGAGAACAAGCGGGACGCCAGCTCGCCGCCCCGGCCCGTGCTCATCGGCCGCCGGTCATTGATTCCGAAAGGCCCGAAGCGCTCGACGGTTCCGTCGGAGAGGATCGCCTCGATGGCGCGCACGTTGTGCACCATGTTGCCGTAGGCGATCGAACGCGAACCGCAGGAGTTGTTGCCTGCCATGCCACCGATCGTGGCCTGGGCCGAGGTCGAGACGTCGACCGGAAACCACAGACCGTGCGGCTTCAGCCAGGCGTTCAGGTGATCGAGCACGATCCCGGGCTGCACCTCGACGCTGCGGGCCTCGGCGTCGAAGGAAATCACCTCGTTCAGATGCCGGCTGTTGTCGATGACCAGGGCCTCGCCGACCGTCTGGCCGCACTGGCTGGTGCCGGCGCCGCGGGGCAGGATCGGCACCTTCATCTCGCGCGCGAGGTCGATGGCGGCGATGACGTCGGTCTCGTCGGCCGGCACCACGACGCCGACCGGGTCGACCTGGTAGATCGATGCATCGGTGGCGTAGCGCCCGCGCGAGGCGGCGTCGAACAGGACCTGGCCGCGCAGCACACGGCGCAGGCGCTGGGCAAGGCGGCTGTTCTCGGGCGAGGCGGCGCGCAGCACCCGGTTGGCGATCGGAGCGTTCATAGGGAGTCTGTCTGGTTGAGCGGCCACTGTTCGAGCACCGCGTCACGCTTGTTGCGCAGATGGGTTTCGAGCACGTTCCGCAATGCAGGGCCGTCGCCGCTGGCCAGCGCCTCGAGCATCTGCTGATGCTCGAGCACGGCCTGATCCCATTTGGTGTGATTGAAGTTCGAGCGAAAGCGCAGGTTCTGGATTCGCGTGTTGATGCTGTCGTAGGTCTCGGCGAGCATGTCGTTGCGCGCACACCGGCTGATGGCCAGGTGAATGCGGCGGTTCAGATCGTAATAGCGCGGCAGGTCGCGGCGGGCGTGCGCCGCCAGCATCTCGAAGTGCAGCGCCCGGATCGCCGCCAGATCGGCCTCGGTGCGCCGCTCGGCGGCCAGCATCCCCGCCAGCCCCTCGAGTGCCCCCATCAACTCGAACAACTGCTCGACATCGGCCCGCGACGGGGCCGCCACGCTGGCGCCACGATTCGGATTGAGTTCGACCAGGCGCTGCGCCGCCAGCACCTTGAACGCTTCGCGCAGCGGCGTGCGAGACACCCGCAGGCGCTCGCTCAGCACGCGCTCGTTCAGGCGAGCGCCGGGCGCGAGCGCCCCCTCGGTGATCATCAGCCGCAGGCGGTCGGCAACCTCCTCGTGCAGCGGGCGACGATCGATTTCGATGGACTGAATGACGGGATTTTGCATACCAAATGCGATTCGATTCCCGAGAACGCATCAGATCGTTCACAGGAGGCGGCTCGGGGAGTTGCTTTTCCGAACTTTTGCATACAAAATTCGAATAATCAAGGTTTTCCGACTGCTGTTTTTTCCGATCCCTGTTTTTCCGACTCCGGTGACCCGCGGTTGCCAGCCACGGGTTCCGATCACTTCTCGCGAGGCTCCGATGAAACTTGCCAATGGGCTGGCACTGAACAGCCATCCGTCCGGCCGTCACTTCCTGCAGATCCCCGGACCGAGCACGGTGCCCGACCGGATCCTGCGTGCCATGGACTACCCGACCATCGACCACCGCGGGCCGGAGTTCCAGGCCCTGGGTCGCTCGGTGCTGGCCGGCATCCGCAAGATCTTCCGCACCGAGGGCAACGTCGTCATCTACCCGGCCTCGGGCACCGGCGCCTGGGAAGCGGCACTGGTCAATACGCTGTCGCCGGGCGACACGGTCCTGATGGCCGAAACCGGGCACTTCGCAGCCCTCTGGAAGCGGCTCGCCGAGCGACTCGGCCTGGTCGTCGAATTCATCCCCGGCGACTGGCGCCACGGCGCCGATCCGGCCGAGATCGAAGCCCGGCTGAATGCCGATACGGCGCGCCGCTACAAGGCAGTCTGCGTCGTGCACAACGAGACGGCCACCGGCGTCACCAGCCGGATCAGCGAGATCCGCCAGGCGATCGACCGCAGCCGGCACCCGGCCCTGTTCATGGTCGATTCGATCTCGGGCCTGGCTTCGGCCGACTACCGGCACGATGAATGGGGAGTCGACGTCACCGTGTCAGGGTCGCAAAAGGGCCTGATGCTGCCACCGGGCCTGTCGTTCAACGCGATCAGCGCCAAGGCCCTGGCAGCCTCGAAGACGGCGCGGCTGCCGCGCGCCTACTGGGAATGGAACGAGATGATCGCGTCGAATGCCAACGGCTTCTTCCCGTCGACGCCGGCCACCAATCTGCTGTACGGGCTGCACGAAGCGATCGCGATGCTGCTCGAAGAGGGTCTGGACAACGTCTTCGCGCGCCACATCCGGCACGGCGAAGCCACCCGCGCGGCCGTGCAGGCCTGGGGCCTCGAAGTGCTGTGCGTCGAGCCCACCGAGTACAGCCCGGTGCTCACAGCCGTGCTGATGCCCGAGGGTCACAGCGCCGACGCCTTCCGCAAGATCGTGCACCGGCACTTCAACATGTCGCTGGGCCAGGGCCTGGGCAAGGTGGCCGACAAGGTCTTCCGGATCGGCCACCTCGGCCACTTCAACGACCTGACGCTGATGGGCACGCTGGCAGGCGTCGAGATGGGCCTGGAACGGGCTGGCGTTCCGTACCGCAAGGGCGGCGTGCAGGCGGCACTGGAGCACCTGGCCGCCACCGCGTGATATCGTCGGGAAAACAGTTGCCACCCCGGGCAACTGCCCCCGAGTTGCCACCCCGGTTACCGTGCGCCCCGCCTCCTCCCCGCCTTTCGCCCTCGCCCGCCGCACGGAACGGATCGATCCGTTCCATGTGATGGAGATCGTCAAGCGGGCGGCCGCCCTCGAAGCGGCCGGCCGGCCGATCATCCACATGAGCATCGGCGAGCCCGACTTCACCGCGCCCGAGCCGGTGCTCGCCGCGCTCGAGCGCGCGGTGCGCGCCGGTCACACCCAGTACACGGCAGCCACCGGCCTGCCCGAACTGCGCGCGGCGATCGCCCGCGACTACGGTGAACGCTACGGACTCGACATCGCGCCCTCACGGGTGATCGTCACCGCCGGCGCCTCGGCCGCCCTGTCCCTGGCCTGCTGCGCGCTGGTGAATCCGGGCGACGGCGTGCTGATGACCGACCCGAGCTATCCGTGCAACCGGCACTTCGTGGCCGCCTTCGACGGTGAGCCGCAACTGGTCCCGGTGGGCCCCGAAGAGCGCTTCCAGCTGGATCGGGCCCATGTCGACGCCCACTGGCGGCCGAACACCCGGGGCGTGCTGCTCGCTTCGCCGGCCAATCCGACCGGCACCACGGTGCTACCCGAAACCCTGGCCGACATCGTGGCCGCGGTGCGGGCCCGCAACGGATTCACCATCGTCGACGAGATCTACCTCGGGCTCAGCTACGGCGCGGCGCATCAGAGCGCCCTCGCGCTCGGTGACGACCTGATCGTGACCAACAGCTTCTCGAAATACTTCCACATGACCGGCTGGCGCCTGGGCTGGCTGATCGTCCCCGAAGCCGTGGCACCGGCGTTCGAGAAGCTGGCCCAGAATCTCTACATCTGCGCGTCGGCGCTCGCCCAGCATGCGGCACTGGCCTGCTTCACCCCTGAAGCAACGGCGATCTTCGAGGCCCGACGCGGCGAATTCCAGCGCCGACGCGACTGGATCGTGCCGGCACTGGGCAGCATCGGTCTGCCGGTACCGGTGATGCCGGATGGCGCCTTCTACGCCTGGGCCGACTGCAGCGCACACAGTGAGGACAGCGCCGCGCTCGCGGTCGAACTGCTCGAGAACGCCAACGTGTCGGTGGTACCGGGCAAGGATTTCGGCCACCACGATCCGCAGCGCTGGCTGCGGCTGTCCTACGCGACGTCGATGGACAACATGCGCGAGGCCATCGACCGGCTCGGCGCCTATCTGGCCGAGCGCAGCCGCCAGGCCTGACGGCCCTTTGCGTTCGAGTGCCTGGTGTGTAGTGCGGGCCAGGACGCGGGGCGAGGCTTTGGGCACACGCCGGGTGCTTGCCCCGCTTCGCGGGGTGCCCTCCGATGCTCGCGCTCGTGGCCTGCCGCCGAAACTCGCTGCACTCCCTTCGCTTCGCTTCGTTCGTTTCGCTCAAACAGTCGGCGGCA
>Ga0172382_10003133_pt1 | contig 26572 bp, 28 predicted proteins | sample Leawel138RmetaG_FD_122245 | JGI IMG/M metagenome (GOLD analysis project Ga0172382, IMG submission 122245) | Leachate microbial communities from a municipal landfill in Southern Ontario, Canada - Leachate well 138R metaG | ecosystem: Engineered > Solid waste > Landfill > Unclassified | place...
GGCGATATGAATCTGGTATAATGGCAGATGGATTATTTAATGCCCGGACTCCAGATGTCTCTTACGAACCACAAATACCGTTTTCCCCTGCGCGAAGGCAACCGCTTTCATCTGCTGATCGACGGCGGCGAGTTCTTCCCGGCGATGCTTGCCGCCATGGCCGGCGCCCGCCAATATATTCTGATGGAAATGTACCTCTTCGAGTCCGGGCAGGTTGCCGACCGCTTCATCGCGGCCATGACGGCCGCCGCCGGACGCGGCGTGAAGGTTTATCTGCTGCTGGACGATTTCGGGGCGTTTTTCCTGCGCAAAGCGGACCGGCAGCGACTCGTCGCCGGCGGGGTGAACCTGGCGTTTTTCAACCCTCTGCGCTTCATCCGCAAAGTTACCAACCTGGCCCGCACCCACCGTAAAATCCTGGTGGTCGACGGCGAGGTCGCCTTCACCGGCGGCGCCGGCATTTCCGATCAGTTCGACCCGAGCGCGCAGCCCGAAAGTTTCTGGCACGAGACGATGCTCGCCATCCGCGGTCCCTGTGTGCGCGATTGGCAGGAGTTGTTTCAGGAGGGTTGGGAACGCTGGGGCGGGTCGCTGGCCATTGCGCTGCCGCGACCGACCGCCGCGACCGACGGCGCCCCGGGGCGCGTGGTGACCCATTCGCGCACCCTGGCCCGTTCGGGAATCATGCGCGCCTTCATCAACCGCATTCGCCAGTCGGAGGACCGGGTCTGGCTGGCCACCGCCTACTTTCTCCCGACCTGGAAGCTGCGCCGGGCGCTGCGCCGCGCCGCCCTGGACGGCCTCGACGTGCGCCTTCTCCTTCCCGGACCGCGCACCGATCATCCGGCGGTGCGCAATATCGGCCACCGCTTTTACGAGAAAATGTTGCGCGACGGGGTGCGTATCTTCGAATACCAGCCGCGGTTTCTGCATGCCAAACTGCTGCTCGGCGGCGCATGGCTGAGCATCGGTTCAAGCAATCTGGACCGCTGGAACCACCGCTGGAACCTGGAGGCGAATCAGGAACTGGAAGACCCGGCGCTGCTGGCGCAGGTGCTCGATCTTTTTGCCGAAGATTTCGCCGCCAGCCGCGAGGTGCACTATGCCGATTGGCTGCGCCGCCCGTGGCTCGGGCGGCTGGGGGAGGAATTCTGGGGATGGGTAATGGCGCTGGTGGTGTGGCTCAGCGAACGGCGCAAAAACCGATCGCGCTCCGAACGGCGGCCCTGATTGCGGGCGGCAACCTTATTCAGGCCTGCCGCTGCCGGCGAGCAGCGCCTGGCCGATCCGGCGCTTGGCGAACTGAAAGGCGGTGCGGCCGCAGCGCTTGCTTTTTTCGTGGGACCAGTCGATGGCGGCCAGCTCGGTTTCCCGGTCCCATTCCGGCGGCAAGCCGTGCCGTGCGGCGAGGTTGGCCAGGCACTGGCGCGCCACCCGCAGGTAATGCTCCTGACTGAAAACCTGGAACGCCACCCAGAGGCCGAAGCGGTCGGAAAGGGAGATCTTTTCCTCGACCGTCTCGCCGTGATGGAGTTCGCCGCCCTTGAAATGCGCGCCGAGATTGTCGTTGGAATATTCCGGCAGCAGATGCCGGCGATTGGAAGTCACGTAGATCAGGGTGTTTTCAGGCGCCGCATAAACCGACCCGTCGAGGGCGCTCTTCAGAATCTTGTAGCTTTTCTCCCCCTCTTCGAAGGAAAGATCGTCGCAGAAAATGAGAAAACGAAACGGCTCCCCGGCGATGCGGCTGAAGATATCGGGCAGGTACGGCAGATCGTCCTTATCCACCTGGACAATGCGCAGGCCTTCTCCGACGTAGGATTTTAGCAGGGCTCGGATGAGCGACGATTTCCCGGTGCCGCGCGAACCCCACAGCAGGATATTGTTGGCCGGGTACCCGGCCAGAAACTGCCGGGTGTTCTCTTCAACGATCCGCTTTTGCTCGTCGATGCCGAGCAGATCGTCGAGGGAAATATCATCGGAGCCTTTCATCGGCTCCAGGTAGCCGGCCAGGGAGTGGCGACGCCAGTTGGCCGCGGGGCAGCTGGCCCAGTCGATATCGGCGACGGCGCGGGGCAGAACCTGTTCAATGGACGCCAGAACCCGGCGCAATTGGGCAATCAATTCTTCATCCAGTGGCATTGTTGTTCCTCCGACAGAGACTTCCGCGTATTCTACGGTTGGCGGGCGCAAAAGGCAAGATCGGCCAACAGATCGGCCACGGAGCGCAAGCGGCGCAGCACTGCGAGGAAAATGCCGCCGGCCACCGGAAGAACTGTTAGACGCCCCCTTTTTCCGCTATCATGATCCGCAATAAAATCCAGCGTAGGAGGTTTCCATGACCAGCCGCATCGCCGAGGCCATTGGCATGAAACATCAACCCGTCGCCCTGCTCTGGTCCGAGCACCGACCGGAGCAGGCCATGCAGTTCGACAAGGGGAAGTGGGGGTGCGTCCTGTGGCTCGCCGCCAGCGCCGCCAAAGGCAAGGCGGCGGTTTGCGACCGACAAACCTTCGGCTGCTTCGGCGGCGGCGTGGGGATGGGATTCGGCGAGTGCTACAAAAATTTTCCCGGCGGCGAGGAGAGCTTCTGCCGCTTTCTCACCACCGGCAACGCCGCTTCGGCCGAAGGCCGACAGATCGCCGAGGGGATGCGCCCCTTCGCCCGTCCCGAGTTCATCGAACATTTCCTGCACGGCGAGCGCTATCTGCAAAGCCCCGAGAAGGCGCACCGTTTCATCGACGCCCTGCCGATTACCGACATTCCCGCGCCCTACGTGGTCTTCAAACCGCTGGCGGATATCGATCCGGCCGCCGAAGAGCCGCAGACGGTCGTCCTGTTCGTCGATCCGGACCAGCTTTCCGCCCTGGTGGTGCTGGCCAACTACGGCCGCGGCGACAACGAGAACGTCACCATCCCCTGGGCCGCCGGCTGCCAGACCATCGGCATCTATCCGTACCGGGAAGCGTTGGCGGATAAACCGCGTGCGGTGGTCGGACTCACCGACCTGTCGGCGCGCCTCTACATCCGCCGCCAGCTCGGCGGCGGTCTGATGAGTTTCGCCGCCCCCTGGAAACTCTTCCAGGAGATGGAAACGAACGTCGAAGGCTCCTTCCTGCAGGGGCCTGCCTGGCGCGAGCTCATGGCGCCGGAGTAAGCCGCGCCGGAGAAAAAGCGCAGCCGACCGGTAACGATCCGAGGACCGCTGTCTAAACGGATTCTCCCGTTGACGAGGGCCTGAACGACGCCTATCATTCGCTACGGACTGGCGGCTTCACCCAGAGATATTTCATAAGGAGACACTGTCACATGGAAATCGAAAAAGGCGCGGGCAAGCTGGCCAAAACCCTGCGGGTGCTCATCGTGGACAAACCAGGCTACCTGGGGAAACTGACCTCGGCCATCGGCATGGCCGGCAGCAACATCGGCGACATTCGCCTGGTGCGCATGGGGCGGACCCACAACACCCGGGAGATGACGATCTACGTCGATTCCGACGAGCATCTGGAGCGGATTCTCGAAAATCTCGCCAGGGTGGAGGGGATCATCGTCGAGGAAGTTATCGATCTGGTGCACCAGCTGCACGAAGGGGGCAAGATCGCCATGATCGGACGGCTGCCGCTGAAGACCATCGGCGACATCCGCAAGATCTACACCCCCGGGGTGGCGGTAATCTGCCGCGATATTCAAAGAAAGCCGGAACTGGCCTGGAAATACACCGCCATCCCGAATATGGTGGCCATCGTCACCAACGGCACGGCCATTCTCGGTCTCGGCGACATCGGCCCGGTGGCGGGGATGCCGGTCATGGAAGGCAAGGCGGCGCTCTTCGACCACTTCGTCGGCCTCAGCGGCGTTCCCATTCTTATCGAAAGCAAGGATCCGCAGGTCATCATCGACACCGTCCGCAATATCGCCCCCACCTTCGGCGCCATCAAACTTGAGGATATCGCCGCCCCGGAATGCTTCATTATTGAAGACGCCCTCGATGAGCAACTGAATATGCCGGTCATGCACGACGACCAGCACGGCACGGCGGTGGTGGTGCTGGCGGCATTGCTCAACACCACCCGCTTTTCCGGACAGATGCTGGGCAAATCCGTCATCGGAGTGATCGGCCTGGGCGCGGCCGGCTTGGGGATCTCCAAACTGCTGCTCGCCTACGGAGTAAAAAGCGTCATCGGCGCCGATCCCAAGGAGCCGGCGCGGCAACTGCTGGAGACCGTCGGCGGCCGGGGGGGGACCTTACAGGAGGTGATGCAGGAGGCGCATATCGTCATCGCCACCACCGGCGTGCCCGATCTGATCAAACCGGCCATGGTGCGCCCGGGGCAGGTGATCCTCGCCTTATCGAATCCGAATCCGGAAATCACCCCAGAGGCGGCGGTGGAAGCCGGCGCGGCTTTCGCCGCCGACGGCAAGAGCGTCAACAACGCCCTCGGTTTTCCCGGCATTTTCCGCGGAGCGCTGAACTCGCGGGCGACCCGCATCAATAACAAGATGAAGATCGCCGCCGCCAAAGCGATCGCCGGCTGCGCCGAGGAAGGGGAGTTGGTGCCTTCGATCCTGCATCCGCAGGTGCATCAGAAAGTTGCCGAGGCGGTGGAAAGAGCGGCGCTCGAATCGGGAGTGATCCGTCCCTGGGAGTAGCGCTCCGGCGGCAAAACCCGCGGACGCGCAATCCGGTTTCGGAATCCTGTCAGTTGAAGAAGGTCGGTTCCCGCAGGGCGGGAATGGGGACGCGCGGCAGATTCGGACACCGGGTGAATGGTCTGATGCGGTTCAGATCCAGAGGCGCATCATCCAACCCGTAGACCATGTCCCCCAGATGCACGGCGATCATCGCCCCGCGCAGCAGCTCTTGGCCATATTGTGCCGATGAATCGATCCGCCGGCATTCCATCTTGACCGGACATTCGGCGATGAGCGGCCCGTCGTGCGCCGCGCCCCGTTGCAGGGTCAGACCGGCGGCATTTGCATCGGCGGCCGAGGCTGCCTGCAAAGGGACAGGATCGCAGTAGGCGAGCATTTCTTCCGAGAGCAAATTGATGCAGAAGAAATCACTTCCGAGCAGTTCCGGGGGTGATGGTTGCTTCAGCGAAACACAGAGCGTCGCCGGGCGGGTGCAGATCATCCCCACCCAGCCGGTGGCCAGAACGCACGGCGCGCCCTGCGCCGAGCGGTAGCTGATCAGCGCCGCCGGAACCGGGCGGAAGGAAAAACCGGGAACGGCCGTGGGATCTTCCATAAAATTCTCCCAAAAAAGCACATCCTATAGTAAAGCACGAAACCGTCCTTTCTCAAGGGATATTCCGTTATAATTCTTGACACCCCTGATGGAGTTCTCTATTTATGTAATTCAAAGAAAGACGAGGAGGAAGGAATGAAGTTTTCGACGAAAAGCCGTTACGGTGTCCGCGCTTTGTTCGACATGGCGTATCATTCAGGGACCCTTCCGGCACAGATCAAGGATATTTCGCGCCGCCAGGCGATTTCCCCGCGCTATCTCGAGCAGATCTTCCAAGATTTGAAAAAGGCGGGGCTGCTGAAAAGCAAGCGGGGACCACAGGGCGGTTACCAGTTGGCGAAAAAGCCACAGGAGATCAGCGTTCTCGATATCGTATTGGCCGCCGAGGGGGCGATGGTCCTCGTCGACTGCGTCAAGGGGGAAGCTTCGGCGCGCCAGGGCAAATGCGAATTCGACAACCAATGCGTCACCCAGCGGATATGGCAGGAAGGCACCCGTCGCCTGCAGGAGTATCTGGGATCGGTCACGCTGAAGGATTTGTGCGAGGACGCGAGGAACATGGGGCTGGAAAAGGAGCTGGATCACCGCTTCATGTATTTCATCTGACTTAAAAAAACGGGGCTGCCGGCCGCCAGAGCGTATATTGCTGCTGCGCCCGGGAACGGAAGGAAATGAATATGCCAAGCATCATCAGCGACAACCCCCTGGGGCAGGTGGGAAAGACCCCGCTGATTCGCCTGAACCGTATGGCAGACCCACAGGGCGCCGTCATCTGGGGAAAAATGGAAGGGGCGAATCCCGGCGGCAGCGTCAAGGACCGTATCGCCTTGGCGATGATCGAACAAGCGGAACAGGACGGCTGCATCCGCCCCGGCGACACCATCGTCGAGCCGACCAGCGGCAACACCGGCATCGGCCTGTCGCTGGTCTGCGCGGTCAAAGGGTATCGACTGATCCTGACCATGCCCGACTCCATGTCCATGGAGCGCCGCCGCCTGCTTGGCGCCTACGGCGCCAACCTCGTCCTCACTCCCGGCGCCCTGGGGATGCGGGGCGCCATCGAGCAGGCCGAGGAGATCGCCCGCAAAAAGAAGTGCTTCATGCCGCAGCAATTCAAAAATCCGGCCAATTCCCGCGCGCACGAGCAGACCACCGGTCCGGAGATCCTCCAGGCGCTGGCGGGGGCGGTGGATGCCTTCGTTGCCGGGGTCGGCACCGGCGGCACCATCACCGGCGTCGGCCATGCGCTGCGCGCCCACAATCCGCAGGTCCACATCGCCGCCGTCGAGCCGGCGGATTCTCCCGTTCTTTCCGGGGGTGAACCCGGCCCGCACAAAATCCAGGGGATCGGCGCCGGATTCATTCCCGAGATTCTCGATACTTCCGTCTACCGCGAGGTCATCACCGTCGGCAACGAGCAGGCGATCGCCACCGCCCGCCGACTGGCGCGCGAGGAGGGGATTTTTGTCGGTATTTCCTCCGGCGCCAATGTTTTTGCCGCCATCGCGCTCGCCGCTCGCCTCGGCGCGGGAAAAAATGTCGTCACGATTCTCTGCGACACCGGCGAACGTTATCTCTCCACCGGTATTTTCGATTAGGCTCACCGCCGGTGGGCGGTGGCGAATTCTTGCACCGCCGCTCGTTGACTCATCAGACGCCGCGTTATCCGCCCTTTTGTTTCCTCCTGACGGGCCATAACCAGAGTTTAGCTATCATGCTCGAAAGCAAATTCAGAGAACTGCAGCGCTTGCTGCGCGAAATGGAAACCGTAGTGATCGCCTTCTCCGGCGGCGTCGATTCGACCTTTCTGCTGCGGGTGGCCAGGGATGTGCTCGGACCGGAAAACGTGGTCGCCCTGACCGCCACCTCCCCCACCTATCCGCAGTCCGAATTCAACGAAAGCTGTCAGCTGGCAGCGACCATGGGCGTGCGCCAGCTGGTGGTCGAAAGCAACGAACTGGAGATCCCCGGCTTCGCCGACAACGAGCCGCGCCGCTGCTACTGGTGCAAGAAGGAGCTTTTTTCCCTGTGCCGCGCCAAGGCGCAGGAGCTGGGTTTTCGCTGCATTCTCGACGGCTCCAACACCGACGATCTGCAGGATCATCGCCCCGGGCGCGATGCCGCGCGCGAACTGCAGGTGCGCTCGCCGCTGCTGGAGGCCGGGTTGGACAAAGAGGAAATTCGCCAACTAAGTCGTCGGCTGGAACTGCCGACCTGGCAGAAGCAACCCTTCGCCTGCCTGTCCTCCCGCTTTCCCTACGGCACCCGCATCACCCCGGAACGCCTGGCGCGCATCGACCGCTGCGAGGCCTTTCTTCGCGCCCGCGATTTCCGCAATTACCGGGTGCGTTTTCATGACGAGATGGCCCGCATCGAAGTGGCGCCGGAGGAAATTCCCCGGTTTTTCGACACCGGCCTGCGCGAGGAAATCATCGCTGAATTCAAAGCGGCCGGCTTCACCTATGTCGCCCTCGACTTGCAGGGTTATCGCACCGGCAGCATGAACGAAGTTCTACCGTAGCCAAGCCTGCCGGACAAGGGACGTTGCGGACGCCGGTCTTCAATTGATCTGGGCCATTGGCCCCTTGCCAAGGGAGGATGCATGCAGAAAACCCGTGCTTTGCTGGCGGTCTGCTTCTGCGCCGGACTGCTCGGCGCCCTCTGCAACAGTCTGGCCTTCTGGGGCGCTGGCCACTGGGGATTGACCGCCATGGCGGGGGTCGGCCTGGCACCGACCTGGAGCGCCGCCTGGCTTTATCCGCGCCTGATCCGGGGCGGGCTCTGGGGGCTGGTCTTTTATCTTCTCGTCGCGCATCCCCGCGCCCGCCGCCACTGGGCGCGCAAGGGGCTCTGGGTCAGCCTGCTGCCCACCCTGTTGCAACTCTTCTACATCTTTCCGCAAGAGCCGGCGCACGGCCCCATGGGCGTCGGTCTCGGTTCATTCACCCCCGCCTTCGTTCTGCTGTTCAACGCCATCTGGGGCTTCTGCACCGGCGTTTTCACCCGACTGTTGTGGGGCAAGGAGTGAGGATCTCCAAACAACCGGCCCTTTGCGCCGCCATCGCCTGTCTGCTCCTGTCCTTTGTTTTTGCCGTCGCCCTCCAGGCCGAACCGCTCAGCGGCAAGGTCGAACGGATCTACGACGGCGACACCGTGCGGGTGGCGGGGATCGGCAAGGTGCGCCTGCTCGGCATCGACGCCCCAGAGCGAAAAGCCTCGGAACGCGACCGTTTTTATGCAAAAAGGGGGGTTTCCCCCCACCGGCTGCGGCAGATTGCCGAAGACGCGCGGCGGTTCACCACGCGGATGAGCAAGGGACAGACGGTGCGCCTGACTTTCGATAGCGAACGGCGCGACGACTACGGTCGGCTGCTCGCCTATGTCCACCTGCCCGACGGCCGTTTGCTGAACCGCCTGCTGCTGGAACAAGGCTATGCCGCCGTTTATCGCCGGGCCGATTTTCGCTTGAAGGACGATTTTTTTGCCGCCGAGGCGGCGGCAAAGGAAAAAAAACTCGGTCTCTGGCAATGAAAAAGCCCGAACCGGGATTCCGGCGGGCTTTCGTTGGACTTAAATATTTGCGGTTTCTGTTTGCGCGCCTCTATTCCTCACCCGATTCGCGACGCCCGGATGCTGTTTCTGGCAACTCCGGCGCCACCACCTGCTGCGTCTGCAGCCGCTTGTAGTAGAAATTCTGCCCGTAGAGAACCGCCGCCGGATTGTGGCCGGTGACCCGGTCCTTGACCACCAGGGTGGTTACCGGCGCCTCGGAGTGTTTGGCGAAGAGCATGTCGTGGCCGACGCAGAGACCGACGATGATGTTCATATCGGTCTTTTCCTGGTTGAGCAGGTGCGCCTGGGCAATGGGGTTGCAGGCCGGCTCGAAGGCCCCGGGGCGCACCTTGTGCTGCTCCTCGATCCCCAGATCGAGCTTGTCGATGCTGCCGGCCTTGCAGCAAACCGAGAGCGGCTCGAACCCTTGGGCGCGCAGGATGTCGGCGAGGCGGTTCGATTCGTCGAGCAGGCCGATGCAGGTGCCGATGCCGATCTTCTTCCAGTCCATCAGCTTGGCCAGGGCGATGGTGTCCTCCACCCGCGTCCAACGGGCGTTGACCGCCTCGGAGCCGGGGGCCGGCTGATAGCAGAGCCCCTCGACCACTGCCGCCACCCGCGCCAGACGGGCGTCGGCGTCCTCGCCGGTGTAACGGCGAAACGATTCTTCGATGGTCTTCGCCTCCCGCTCCGACGGACAGTAGCCCGGGCGGGGCGGCCGGCTTTTCGGATCGGCCCAGCAGTTGGTCGTCCCCTGTTTTTGCCACAGGGCGCTGCAATTGGCACAGGCCAGGGCGGTCTTATCCGTCATGTCGATTTTCCTCTTTCGCGTCGGCCGGGATCTCCTGGATCAACACATAAGGCTGCACGATCTGCATGCGGAAGCGCTTGGTCGAGTTGGCGTCCCAGGCGGCCAAGTGTTGTCCGGACGGCTTGCCGAGAAGACCTTCGGCAATCCAGTGCGCGACGGGGCCGGAATCGTCGGCGGCAATCCGCGCCGCCGCCTCGGCAAGATTGAGCTGCGGGTCGACGAGAATCACCGCATCGCGCTCCGCATGTGGGCGCAGCCAAACCCATTCCACCTCTTCGCTGCCGTCTGCCTTGATGTCTTTGTTCATTGACGATTCCCGTTGGAAGCTGGATTCCCGAGCGGAATCGCCCCGGGAATGACGTATTTGGTGCTCTGCGGAAGATCCGTGCCAAGCAGGATGAAGAAAGTATAGGATTCGCCGGTCGCCGTCAAGCTTCGGCGCCCGGGGTTGCGGCCGAATATCCTTCATGAGTACAATGCGGGGCCCCCGCTGAAAGGATCCACCGCATGCCCTCCGCTTTATCCGCCGCCCGCGCCGGCGAACCGCTGCTGCAAGAAGGCTATCGCCGCGCCGTTGCGTTGCTGCGGCGCAACAGCACGCCGGCCGGCATCCTCGCCTGCACTCCCGGCGAAAAGGCCGCCGGCCGGCATTACATCAGCATCTTTGGGCGCGACGCGGCGATCTGCGCCCTTGGCATGGCGGCCAGCGAAGAGCCCGACCTGATCGCCGCCGCCGAAGCCGGCTTGCGCACCCTGGCCCGCCACCAGGCGGCGAACGGGCAGATTCCGAAATACGTCAAGCCGGAGACGGGGGAGGCCGATTTCTGGTATTCCGGCTGCATCGACGCCACCCTCTGGTGGCTGATCGCGGTGCATAGCCTAGGGAAACGCAGCAGCAACGCCCTGCCCCAGGAGCTGGCGACGGCGACGGAGCGCGCCCTCAACTGGCTGCACTGCCAGGAACACCCGGAGTGGCGCCTGCTGCAGCAGAACGAGGCGAGCGACTGGGCCGACATCATGCCGCGCTCCGGCTTCGTCCTCTACAGCAACGCCCTGTGGTATTGGGTGAAGCGTCTCTATAAGCTGCCGGGGGAGAAAACGACCCGCGCCTACGCCAACGACCTGTTCTATCCCTACGGCAACAGCGTCCCCGGCCACCGGCGGGCGCGCCTGCTCGTTCATTACATCCGCAACCGCAGCAAACCGAGCCCTTTCTACCTGAGCTTCGTCAATTTCTCCTTCTGGGGGGAGGAGCAGGACATCCTCGGCAACCTCCTCGCCGCCCTGACCGGCCTGGCGGACGACTCGCGCAGCGTGCGCATCGCCGAAGGGATCAAGGCCGCGGCGATCGCCAAGCCGTGGCCGGTGCGGGTGGTCGGGCGGCCCATCGGCCGCGACGATGTGTTGTGGCGGCGCTACATGCAGCGCCATGAGCAGAACTACCCCTTCCAGTACCACAACGGCGGCTGCTGGCCTTTCGCCGGCGGCTTCTGGGCGCTGCTGCTGCACCGGCTCGGCTGGCGCAACCAGGGGTGGCAAGCCCTCGAACAGCTCGCCGCCGCCAATCAGGTCGGCGGCTGGGGTTTCAACGAATGGTTGCACGGCGAAAGCGGCGAACCACTGGGGATGCCGGGGCAGTCGTGGAACGCCGCCCTCTATATCCTCGCCCGGCAAGCCTTAGGCGACAAAAACAACTTTCTGCGCTTTTCCTCCTGAAAAAGCGTCTGCCGCAGCGTCGCCAAGAGCACTGAACCGTGTTTTATGCAATACTGAATCTCCTTGCGAACTTTGCGCCTTTGCGGTAATGAACTGCTGATTTCAGGTTCATAGATCCCCTGGAACGTAGCAGCACAAGTCCCCTAGGTTAGGACACAACAACCATGCTCCTTGACTTTTTCGCCACCGCCCCCAAGGGGATGGAACAGCTCCTTGCCGACGAACTGCGCGCCCTCGGCGCTACCGCCGTCGATGCCGGCCGCGGCGGGGTGGCCTTTCGCGGCCCTCTCGCCACCGGCTACCGCGCCTGCCTGTGGTCGCGCACCGCCAGCCGGGTGCTCTTGCCGCTGGCGCGCTTCAAGGCGCCGACGCCGGAGGCGCTCTACGCCGGCATCAATGAGATGCCGTGGGAGGAGCACCTCGCCCCCGAGGGGACCCTCACCGTCGATTTCACCCTCGCCCAGTCGCAGATCACCCATTCGCACTTCGCCGCCCTCAAGGTCAAGGACGCCGTCGTCGATCGCTTCCGCGACCGCTTCGGCGTGCGCCCCTCCATCGACCGTGCGCGCCCCGACCTGCGCCTGAACGTTTACCTCTACCGCGATTCGGCGCGGGTCGGCCTCGACCTCTCCGGCGAGAGTCTGCACCGCCGCGGCTACCGCGAGGAGGGTGCGGCGGCGCCGCTGAAGGAGAATCTGGCCGCCGCCATCCTGCTGTTGGCCGGCTGGCCGGAGCTGGCGCGGGCCGGCGCCCCCTTTGTCGATCCGCTCTGCGGCTCCGGCACCCTGCCGATCGAGGCGGCCCTCCTCGCCGGCGACGTCGCGCCGGGGCTGCTGCGGCCGCACTTCGGCTTTCTCGGCTGGAAAGGCCACGACGGGGCCGCCTGGGACGCGCTGCTCGCCGACGCCCGGCAGCGGGCGGCGGAAGGAAAACGGCGCCTGCCGGCGATCATCGGTTTCGACGCCGAAGCGTCCGCCGTGCGGGCGGCGCTGGCCAACATCGAGCGCGCCGGGCTGCACGGCCTGGTGCACGCGGAGAAGCGCGAGCTTTCGGCGGCCGAGGCGCCCCGCGGCGCCGCCGGCGGCCTGCTCGCCGCCAATCCCCCCTATGGCGAGCGCCTCGGCGAGGAAAAAGCGCTGGTTTCCCTCTACGCCCGCCTCGGCGAGGCGCTGCAGACGCGCTTCGCCGGCTGGCGGGCGGCGGTGTTCACCGGCAACGAACGGCTCGGCATGCGCCTCGGCCTGGCGCCGGCGCGCACCGATATTCTCTTCAACGGCCCCATCGAGTGCCGCCTGCTGCATTTCGCCGCCGCCGAGCACCCCGGCGCCACCGCCTTTTCCGCCGGTGGCGAAATGTTTGCCAACCGCCTGCGCAAGAACCTGAAGAACCTGCGCCGCTGGGCGCAGCGCGAGGGGGTCGACTGCTACCGGGTGTACGACGCCGACTTGCCTGAATACGCCGTCGCCGTCGATTTCTATCAGGGAGACGGCCGCTGGGCGCACGTGCAGGAGTACGCGGCGCCCAACACCATCGACGCGCAAAAGGCCGAGGCGCGCCTGCGCGAAGCGCTGGCGGTGATCCCGGCGGTGCTGGAGATTCCGCCGGCCCACGTTTTCTTCAAGGTGCGCCAGCGCCAGCGGGGCAAGGCGCAGTACGAAAAACAGCAGGAAGCCGGAGAGTTCCACGAGGTGCGCGAAGGAGGGCGCCGGCTGCTGGTCAATTTCACCGACTACCTCGACACCGGCCTCTTCCTCGACCACCGGCCGGTGCGCCGGATGATCGGCGAGCTGGCCGCCGGCAAAAGCTTTCTCAACCTCTTCGCCTACACCGGCGCCGCCACCGTGCACGCCGCCGCCGGGGGCGCCCGGCAGACGACGACAGTCGACATGTCGCGCACCTATCTCGACTGGGCCAAGCGCAATCTCGCCCTCAACGGCTACGCCGCCCGGCAGCACGAGCTGATTCAGGCCGACTGCCTGACCTGGCTGGCGGAAGAAGCGCGCCGCGGCCGCCGGCAATGGGATCTGATCTTCCTCGATCCCCCCACCTTCTCCGCCTCCAAACGGATGACGCAGGCTTTCGACGTACAGCGCGACCACGTCACCCTGATCCGCCAGGCGGTCAGCCTGCTCGCCGCCGGCGGCGTTCTTTTCTTCTCCACCAATTTTCGCAAGTTCCGCCTCGACGCCGCCGCCCTCGCCGACCTGCGGGTAACCGAGCTCACCGGCGCAACGATTCCCGCCGATTTCGCCCGCGACCCGAAGATTCATCAGGTGTGGCGCATTGCCAAAAACTAGGAAAGTCCGCGATCTGCTATCGAGTTGACACCCGGCTCCTCTCTGCTAAAAGGGAATTATCGGAGTTTCCCACACTGCCCCAACTTTGCGAGAGGACAACAGACCATGCGCCTTCAGGAAATGCTCTCCACCCACCCGCGCAAGCCGCCGGTGGAAATCTCCGCCATCAGCGACGCCGTCCGCCGCATCTACGAATGCGCCGATGCCAATATCGCCTGCGCCGACGCCTGCCTGGGCGAGGACATGGTGCAGAATCTTGTCCGCTGCATCCGCCTGAATCAGGATTGCGCCGATATCTGCGAGGTCACCGGCAAGCTCCTCTCCCGGCAGACCGAGGGGGACAGCAGTTCCATCCGCGCCCAGTTGCAGGCGTGCATCGCCGCCAACCGCGCCTGCGCCGCCGAATGCGACAAGCACGCGCCGATGCACGAGCACTGCCGTATCTGCGGCGAAGCCTGCCGCGACTCGGAAGAGGTCTGCCGCAACCTGCTCGACAAGTTTCCCAGCGGCGGAGCGGGGCAGGCCTGAGGTTGCCGCGTCCCTGCCCAACCCCGCGAACCGTCCGGACCGGGATTCTCCCGCCGGGCGGTTTTCCATTGTTGAACACGATTATTTTGGCGGGTCATTCGGCCCGGCTATTTTTCAGCCAAAAGGTCCTTATGCATGGTATGGTGCGGCGGTCATTTGTGCGGGCGCCCGCCATTCACCTCCATGAGGACAAAAAATCATGAGCAAAGGGAAAGATTCCAAGAAAGAGGACAAAAAACCGGCCGCCAAGACCATGAAGGAAAAGAAAGCCGACAAACAGTCCAAGAAGGATGCAAAAAGATAAGATTCACGGACTTAAACCGATAATCAGAAAAAAGGCCTCGAATCGATGGGATTCCAGGCCTTTTTGCATCAGACGCCGCGCGGCGGAGGGAACTCATGGCGCAGGAAACAGCAACCGATCATCGCGAAGACGGGGTGGATCTCCCCTGGGAGCGGATCAATCCGGATACATTGCGGAATCTGGTCCGGGAGTTTGTAACCAGGGACGGGTCCGATTGGGGCGACGCGGCCGGCACGCTGGAGGCCAAGGTGGAACAGGTTTTCCGGCAATTGCGGGAGAACAAGGTGAAAGTCGTCTTCGACCTGCGGTCGCAAACGGCCAATATCGTCATCTGCCGCTGACCGGCGAAGGCCCCTCTTCAGCCTGCGCGCCCTGCCTGGGCGCTGAATTTTTGCTCGCCAATTACTTTCCGCAGCACTTTTTATACTTGCCGCCGCTGCCGCAGGGGCAGGGATCGTTGCGGCCGATCTTGGCGACGCTCAGCGGCTGCGGCTTGATCATGGTTCCCTCGGCGAACAGCCAGCGTTTGTCCTTGCGCTGAAACTGCGCGCGCTCGTGATGGCTGCGCAGGCCGCTCTTGTCGCGAAAACGGGCGACGAACACGACCTCTCCCTCTTCGTCCTGCGCTCCGCCCCGGACGGTGTCGAGGATTTCCAGGCCAAGCCATTCGGAGTTCTCGGCCCAGGTCCGGGTCCCCTTGTGGTCGTACCCCGCGCGGTGCTCGGGGTGGGTGGTGGCAAAGAGGAAATCGACCTCGACCTTCACGTGCGCCGCATAGCGCGCCCGCATCAGTTGTTCGGCCGTTTCCGCCGGTTTCTTGCCGCTGATGATCGGTTCGCAGCAGGCGGCATAGTCAAGGCCGCTGCCGCAGGGACAGCTGTTCATGGCGGTTCTCCTTCGCATTATCGCAGGGGCGCAAAAAGGTACTCCAGCCCGTTGACCTTGATTTCATAGACCACGGCCAGCATCCGGCCCAATTTCCCCTCCGGAAACCCCTGCTGGGCAAACCAGACGACATACGGTTCGGGCAGGTCGATCAGCCGCGTCCCCGCATGCTTGCCGAAGGGCATGCGCATCGCGGCCAGTTCGAGAAGGGCATTGTGATCGAAGGGAAGAGTCGGTTCCATCGGGTCGCCGGAGGCAAGAAAAGTCGTCACCTTATACCCGGCTCTGCTCCTTTATGCAAGCGTGCGCTCGCGGAGAACCCCTGCTGCCAGGCCAATCCGCCTGGTTTCAATAAAACGTCGTTTCTGGCGAATCAATCTTTCTTGTCAATTTCCCCCATCTGTGCTATGCGATAACGATCGGTTTTCTCGTGCAATTCGCGAAAGGGTTCAGGTATGACAGCGGCCGCCTTCCGATTTTCCTACCTCAAACGCATTTTTTTCTTTACCCATTTTTTGGGTCTGGCCATGGGGATAATTTTTCCACTGGCCGCCAGTCCCCTGCTCGGTCCCACCGCACGTTCCTGGCCTTTCATCCTGGCATGCCTAGTGACCGGTTTTGCCATGGGCGCGCTCATGTTTCTTTTCGTGCTGATCACCCTTAAGGGGCAACTGCACCGGCAGATGGAAATCCTTCGCCCCCTCATCGGCGACTTCGGCCAGGGCAAGAAAACCGTTGAAGGCTTGCAGGAGATGATGGAAACGTCGGTAGCCCGGTTCGAAGGGATGCTGCGCGACCTTCTCGGCGCCATCGATGAATTCGTGCCCCATTATCGCTCCTTGTCCGAATCCAGTTTTTATTTGTCGGAACGGGCCAGGGATGGACTGAGTGCGGCCAAAAAGTCCCACGCCGATGTCAATGCCATGTCTGAAAAACAGCAGGAAGTCATCGCCCAGGTGCAGAACCTTTCCGATCGCTCGCAAGCCGAGGCAGCCATTTCCCGCGAGCTCTCTGCGTCTCTGGAGGAGATGGCCGGCGCCATAGACCATTCCACCTCCAAGTTTCTGGAAACCACGACCAGCGTCAATGAAATGGCCTCCAGCGTTCAGGAGGTCGCCTCCCAGGCCGATGGCATTACCCAGTCCGTCGAGGGAACCGCCCGCGATCTGGAGTCCATCGGCGCATCCCTGGAACGCATTCGCAATGGCGCCGTGTCCTGGGCGCAAGCGACCGATGCGGTGAAACAGGATGCCGAATCCGGTCTGTTGGTGGTCAAATCATCCATGGAAGAGATGGAGCGGATCGAGCAGGAGAGCCGTCGCGCCAGGGAAGCCATGCAGCGCCTGTCGCACCAGACCGGCGAGGTGGCGACGATTATCGAAGTGATCAAGGAGTTGGTTTCCGATACCGAGCTGCTCGCCTTCAATGCCGCCATCATTGCCGCCAAGGCCGGCGAGGAGGGCAAAGGCTTTTCCGTCGTCGCGGAAGAGATCCGCGACCTGGCCGACCGCACCACCGCCAGTGCCCAGGACATTCATCGCATTGTCAAGGCCATCGGCGGCGACACCCGCGAAGTGACCGAGGCGGTTGACGCCACCGGCCAGCGGATCGCCAAGGGGAAACAGCTCTCCCTTTCCACCGGCGAGGCGCTGCGCAAAATAGTCGAAAGTTCCACCCAGGCGGTCAAATCGTCGGACGAAATTGCCGGCTTGACGCAGAAGGAAGAAGCCAGGGCGCGCACGCTCCTGCAGGATGCCGGCAAAAGCATGCATTCGGTCAAGGTGATCGTCCGCGCCATGCGCGAACAGCAAACCGCCATCAACCGCATTCAGGAGGGGGTGACGGAAATGAAATCGGCCGCCGACCAGGTGGCCTGCGGCATGGAGGAACAGGTGCGGGCCACGCGCGAATTCGATCGGGGCCTAAACCAGCGGGAAGAGCAGATTCAAGCCATCAATGAAGCGACCCGCTTTCAGATGTCTACGGTGCAGCGGGTATTCGAGCATTTCGAGGTTTCCGAAAACCGGCTGGGACGAAACGAGGAAAAGGCAAAAATCATTGCCCAGGAGGGCGCCGCCATGGAGATCCTGGTCGAGCGTCTGCGGCAGTTGGTGGTCGCCGTTAAACAGCAGGAGATCGCCGCCGCCAGCAGCGCCGACCCGAAGCAACCCTTGCCGCGCAAGACCGCCGCCTGATCTAATTGCGGCGCGCAATCCTCTAGAAGCGGATGATGCCGGATGCCCAGGTGAAGCCGGCGCCGAAGGTCGTCATGCCGACGGTGTCCCCCGGCCGGATCAAGCCGGTGCGGCGAGCCTCGTCAAGGGCGATGGGAATGGAGGCGGCGGAGGTGTTGCCGAATCGATCGACATTGACGTACACCTTTTCCGCCGGAAACCGCAGGCGCTTGCCAACGGCTTCGATGATGCGCAAATTCGCCTGGTGGGGAATAAACAAATCGATATCGTTGATGGATAGTCCGGCCTGATCGAGAGCGGCGTTCATAACCTCGACCATGGCGACGACGGCATGGCGAAAAACTTCCCTTCCCTCCATGCGAATCGTATGCAGCTTCTCCCGCGCATTTTCGGGGGTGGGAGGATTAAGGCTGCCGCAACCGGGATTGAACAGCATCCGGTTGCAACTGCCGTCGCTGCGCAAAACGGTTTTGAGAATGCCGCGACCTTCATTGGCCGGGGCAAGGACCACCGCGCCAGCCCCGTCCCCGAACAAGACGCAGGTATCGCGGTCCTCCCAATTCACCATGCTGGTAAGGACATCGCCGCCGATCACCAGAGCCCGCTGGTAACCGGAGGTCAACATCAGACCTTCGGCAACCTGCAGGCCGTAAAGAAACCCCGAGCAGGCGGCGGACAAATCGAAAGCGACCGCTTTTGTGGCGCCCAGTTTTTCCTGCACCAGACAAGCGGTGGCGGGAAACTTCATATCCCCGGTGACCGTGCCGACGATAATCAGATCCAGATCGGCGGCAGCGGCGCCGCTATCCGCCAAAGCCCGTTCGGCGGCGGCGGTGGCCAACGTCGACAACGGGGTGCCTGGAGCGACAATGCGGCGCTCGCGAATGCCGGTGCGCTCAACGATCCACTGATCGCTGGTCTCCACGATTTTTTCCAGATCGGCATTGGTGAAAATCCGTTCCGGCACAGCATGGCCGGTTCCGGTTATTGCCACATACGGTCTAGTTGCCATCCCACTTACCTCCTTGTACGCAGGCCAAAAATAGCATGAATTTTCGGCCGCCTCAACATTCATCCCTTGCCTCGGCGGAAATTTGTGTTTTAATAAATTCATATCAGCCCAATCCCAGGGAGGGAAATCATGGCCGGAAAGAACGATAATGCCACTATTGGCGCCATCATGCTCATCGCGGGGGGAATTATCGGTGCGGGACTGTCTCTTCTATACGCGCCACAAAGCGGCGTCAAAACCCGGCGGCAACTCACCCGCTATGCCAAAAAGGTGCGCAACGAAGCCGAAGAGGCGATCCGCGATACCGCCGAATCGATCAGCGACATGATGGAGGATCTCACCGAGAAAACCACCGACCTGCTCGACCAGGGCGGCGAGGTGGCCGAAGACTGGCGCAAACATATGCTGGATGCTTTGGACCGGGGGCAAAAGGGGCTGGAGAAACAGCGCAAAAGGCTCAGTCAGTTCTGGGAATAAATAGCGCAGACCCTTCCGGGCGCGTCCTTCAGTCCATCGCGATGCGCGCCAGCAGAGGGAGATGATCGGAAGCAATTCTGGTGACCGGTGTTTTTATCGCACCTACCTCGAGGAGCGCTTTCCTGGGGTGGGTGAGGATGCGATCAAGCGAAAACAACGGATAAAACGCCGGAAAGGTCCTCGGCGCCGGTGATCTTCCGAAATAACGGTGCAGCCAGCGCGCCGGTCGGCCAAAAAGGAATCCTTCATTGAGGTCTCCTAGAACCACGGTCGGCTGCACCGGGGAGATCTTGAGTATTTCCAGAATTCTTCTTACCTGGAAACGGCGCTCGGCCGGTAGCAGACCCAGGTGGGTGACCAGAACCCGCAGCAGACCATTGCCGGTCTCAAGTTCCACGTCAAGCAGGCCGCGGGACTCCCGGCGAGTATAGGAAAGGTCGAACCGGCGCACTTCGATGATTTTGCAGCGGGTGAGCAGCGCATTGCCGTAAAAACCGTTGTGGCGCTCAATCGTTGGTCCGCCGATGGCGCGCAAGCCGGTCGCCTCCGAAAGATAATCCAGCTGCATCGTCGCCCGGTCCTGGCCAAAAGGGGCGTTCACCTCCTGCAGCCCGACGATATCCCCCGCCAACCCGCGAATCACCCCGGCAATCCTGCCGACATCGAGCCGGCCGTCGATGCCGATTCCCTGGTGGATGTTATAGGACGCGACCCGGCAGCAGCGCCGTTGCGCATTGAGCTCATCCATCATCCTCCCCTTCCGTTTCGCCCTGCGCCTTGCGCGCAATCCATCTGCGAAGAAACCAGATAATGCAGAAGATGCCAAGCAGCACCCCCGCCAGGATCGCTATGTTTGCGATCTCCGGTTGCCGGACGACCCGCACCAGACTCTGCTCGAATATGGTTATCGCCAGAATTCCGGGCGCCATGCCGAGAACCGTCCCCAGGGCGAAATCGCGGAAGTTGATATGACTGGCCCCGGCGACCAGATTGACGACGATAAACGGAGCAATCGGCAAGAAACGCACCACCAGCACGGCGACCAAGCCGCGCCGCCCCAACTGCTGGCTGAGGCGGTGCAGGCGCGTACCGGCCAACCCATGGACCGTTTCCCGCCCCAGAAGACTGCCTAAACCATAGCTGACCACCGCGCTGGCGACACAGCCTCCGAGGGCGAGGAAAAAACCAGGCACCGGGCTGAAGACCAAGGTCGTGGCCAGAATCAACAACGTGACCGGAAACATCAGCATCCCGCCGATGACGAAGCAGGCGACCACCGCCCACGGCGCCCAGACGCTGCCCTCGATCATCGCTCCCCAACCCTGTAGTTTGGCAAGACTCGGCCAATCGTGCAGCGGCGTCCACCGCCATGCGGCCGTCAAAGCCAATGCGCCGAGCAGAATAGCGGCCAGCACAATCCACCGGCGATCCATCCGGCGCCACGCCGAGCGGTCCAGGTCCTTGGCGACGAATTCATCGATGAACTGTTCCATGTCCGTGGACTGCATGGGATCGACCAGCGGCCATTCCGGCACCATCTGCTCCAGCCAATTTTCCTCGGCGCCGTTCAACGGCTGCAAGGTGCGCGGGCCCTTGTTCAAGGTCTCGACCGCCCGCAACAACGAACCTTGCCGCTCCACCGCAGCCGCCACCGTTGTCGGGTCGCTGCCGAGATGCTCGGCCAGCAGTCGGTGGCGAAAACCGGCCAGGGCCTGTTGCACTTCGGGCCGCTCGGCCTCAATGGCGAGATCGCACTCGGTATCCAGCCCCATGGAGCGATTGTTCAGATTGGCCGAGCCAATACGCAGCAGTCGATCATCGACCACCAGCAGCTTCGAATGAACCTGGATGAAGTGGCTGCCCAGCCCCTCCGCGCTTGGATAAAATACCCGCAAACGTCCGTAGCGATCGGCTTGCCGCAATTGCCGCAGCACCCTTGCCCGCATGACGCCCATGGTGGTTTCCTCCAACCAGCCCGAACATTCGCGGGGAAGGACAAGAAGGATTTCGGGACCGTTTTTTTCCTCTAAGCGGGCCGCCAGCGCTTTGCCGAGCGCCGCCGAGGTCAGATACTGATTTTCGATATAGATGCTCGATTTCGCGGCGGCAATGGCATCCCGGTACAACGCCTCCACTTCGCGAACTTCTCCGCCGGCGTTGAACGCCGGTTCGGTGCGGGCGATTCCCACCTGGACATCCATGACATCGGGAGCAATGTCCGGTGGCCACGGGTCCGCGCTTTCCTTTGTCGGAGGCGCCTTTTTGCCGGTGACCCGCCGCCAGCGCCGCCGCGCCAGTTGCCCAAGAGCGACGGCGGTTTCGCCATCGACCAGCATCTGCACATCGTGAAAAGGGGGATATTGATGCCCATTGTCGCGGCGGCGCGGCTCGTCGGCGGCGTGCGCCGGCGTGTCCCAGCGTCCCTGGGCCAGGTCGAGGCCACCGACAAAAGCGATCCGGTCATCGACGACGATGATTTTCTGATGGTGGGACGCCCCGATGGGATGTTGATCGTCCAGCCGGAAATGCACCCGCTTGTGGCTTTGCCAGCCCAACCTGAGGATCGGCAGGGGCTCCCGCTCCAGGGCGTAGAGCATGGCAAAGTCCCAGTCAAGGATGCGGATGTGCAATTCCTTGCTGCGGGCGGCGGCGGCGTTGAGAAGACTGCCCAACCGATTGGGCATGGCGCGCGGTCTTCCATCGCGATACATGCGGATGCGACTGTCAATATCCCAACCCAGAATGAATACCGAGCGGCGCGCCCGCTCCACCGCCGAGGCCACGGCGGCAAAGTAGGCCTCGCCATCCACGAGAAATGCGGCTCGACTGCTGTGCGTCAGCCGCCAACAATTATGTCCTTCCCAAAGAATTTTTTTCTCTTGCATACCCGGACATATCACGCGCACAACATTTGGCACGACCCGAATGGCGACGCCATGGCCACTTGGCGCTGTCGGTCAAGCTTATCAGTGCCTGCTTGCAGCGCAACCAACCGCCCCCCTTGCCCGGTTGCAATTCGGGAACCCTCTGGTAGGTTGACACAGGAGGTTTTCATGCCCGGTTCGTTCGCGGTTTCCCCTGATCTTCCCTTCTTTGTCATCCCGCTGCTGATTTTTCTGTCCCGCATCGTTGATGTAACCTTTGGCACCCTGCGCATCATCTTCATCGCCCGCGGCCTGAGTCTGCTTGCTGCCGGGGTCGGTTTCTTCGAAGTTCTGATCTGGATTCTGGCGATCACCCAGGTGATGCAGAATCTCACCAGTTGGGAGACCTACTTCGCCTACGCTTGCGGTTTTTCCGCCGGCAATTTCGTTGGCATCAGCATTGAAAAACGGTTGGCCATCGGCAATCTGCTCATCCGCGTCATTACCCGCCGCGAAGCCGAGGACCTGGTCAAGTTTCTCTGGAAATCCGGATATGGGGTGACCAGTATGGACGCCCGCGGTGAGACCGGGCCGGTCAAGGTGATCTTCACTATCGTCAAACGCCGGAAACTTGCCGAAACCGTGGCGATCATAAAACGCTTCAATCCCAATGCGTTCTACACCATCGAAGATGTCCGGTTCGTCAACGAAACCCTGCCGCCGGGGCTGATGGGACGGCGGCAGCTCTTTACCGTTCGCTCGCTGCTCAAACGCAAGTAGGCCGCCGCCGGCGGCGCGCTCACCGCTTTTCTGGTCGTTGCAACGTCACCGGGGCGCGTGTAACCTTGAGCGGCAAGCAGGAGTCCGCCGGTGGAACCCATCCTCGAAGCAACCAGCCTGACCAAAATTTTCGGCGCCTTTCGGGCGGTGGACGGCATCTCCTTCCACATCCGCAAAGCCGAATGCTTCGGCATTCTCGGCCCGAACGGCGCCGGCAAAACCAGCACCATCCGCATGCTCTACGGCTTCAGCCCGAAGAGCGACGGACACCTGCGCATTTTCGGTCTCGACGCCGACCGCGACCTTCGGCGCATCAAAGCGCGCATCGGCGTCTGTCAGCAGGAGAACACCCTCGACCCAGATCTGAGCGTCGAGCAGAATCTGGAGGTCTTCGCCCGCTATTTCGATCTGCCCCGCCGAGGGGTCCGGGAGCGGGCCGCCGAGTTGCTCCGCTTCATCGCCCTCGATCACCGGCGGCAGGCCAAAATTCCCGAACTCTCCGGCGGCATGCTGCGTCGGCTGATGCTGGCCAGGGCGCTGATCAACGATCCGGAGATGCTCATTCTCGACGAACCGACCACCGGTCTCGACCCGCAATCCCGGCACCAGGTCTGGCTGCGGCTGGAAGAGCTGAAGAGCCGCGGCCTGTCCATTCTGCTCACCACCCACTACATGGACGAGGCGACCCGTCTCTGCGATCGCCTGGTACTCTTGACCACGGCCGCATCCTGGTCGAAGGGGCGCCCCTGGACCTCATTCGCCAGCACGTCGGCCGCGAGGTCATCGAGGTTTCGTCCCCGCCGGAATCGTTGCGCCGCTTCGTCCAGGAGCAAAAACTCAAACACGAGGATCTCGGGCATCGGCTGATCATCTACAGCAGCAACGGCGAGCCGATATATCATCGAATCAAGGCCGACCACTGGCCAACGGGATGCATCTTGCGGCTCGCCACCCTGGAGGACGTCTTTTTGCGCCTGACCGGCCGCGAGCTGCGCGAATGAACGGTCACGATTCTTTTCGCCGCCTGTGGCATGTCTGGCGGCGCAACTGGGCGGTCTACCGGCGGACCTGGAAAATCAGCTTTCTGCCCCCCTTGCTCGAACCGCTTTTCTACCTGCTCGCCTTCGGCGTCGGACTAAGCGCCATGGTCGGCGAGGTCTCCTACGCCGGCCGTTCGCTGTCGTACATGGCCTTCATCGCGCCGGCCCTCATCGCCATCAACATCATGAACAGCGCTTTTTTCGAGAACACCTACGCGTCTTTCGTCCGCATGTACTATCAGAAAACCTTTGACGCCATGCTGGCGACGCCGCTTTCTCTGCCAGAAATAATCCTCGGCGAAATCCTCTGGGGGGCCACCAAGTCCGTTCTCGGCACCCTTCTGATGCTGCTCGTCATCAGCCTTTTCGGTCTTCTCGATTACCCCGGCGCCCTGCTGCTGCCTGTCTTGGCCCTGCTCGGCGGCCTCGGCTTCGGCGCCGTGGCCATGTTTTTCACCGGCATGGCGCCGAACATCGAAAGCTTCAACCTGCCGATATTCCTTTTCATCACCCCCATGTTTCTGTTCAGCGGCACCTTCTTTCCCATCGAAAACCTGCCCGCCTGGGCGCAGCATTTCGCCCTTGTCCTGCCGCTGACGCATGTCGTTATTCTCGCCCGGGCCTTCGGCCTGGGACTGTTTACACCTGGCCTTCTCTGGTCCGTCCTTTACCTGAGCCTCTTCTGCCTGGTCCTGCTGCCGCTGGCGATCCAGCGCATGCACCGCCGCCTTATCCGTTGAGCTTCGCCCGCCGACTGTATTTTCCGACGCCAGCCGTGATATTCTGGACCCCTCCTTCTCTGCTTTAAAGGTTATCCATGGCCAAATTCAACCTGAGATCCTCCTACGTGCCGCGCGGCGACCAGCCGCAGGCCATACGCGAGTTGTCCGAGGGGATTCGCCGCGGCGATCCGGCGCAGGTCCTGCTCGGCGTTACCGGGTCCGGCAAAACGTTCACCATGGCCAACGTCATCGCCGAGGTGCAGCGGCCCTCCCTGGTGCTGGCGCACAACAAGACGCTGGCCGCCCAGCTTTACGGCGAATTCAAGGACCTGTTTCCCAACAATGCCGTCGAATACTTCGTCAGCTACTACGACTATTACCAGCCCGAAGCCTACGTGCCGGTAACCGACACCTTCATCGAGAAGGACTCCTCCATCAACGAGGAGATCGACAAGCTGCGGCACAGCGCCACCCGCAGTCTGCTGTCGCGCAACGATGTGCTCATTGTGGCGTCCGTCTCCTGTATTTACGGCCTCGGCTCGCCGGAGGCGTATTTCGGCATGCTGGTGCGGCTCGAAGAAGGGATGGAACTCGACCGCAACGCCCTGCTGCGGCGCCTGGTGGAAATTCAGTACAGCCGCAACGACGTCGATTTTCATCGCGGCAGCTTCCGCGTGCGCGGCGACACGGTGGAGATCTTCCCCCCCTATGAGGAAAAGCGCGCCATCCGCGTAGAGTTTTTCGGCGACGAAATAGAGGCGATCAGCGAAATCGATCCGATCCGGGGGGCGGTCATCGACCGCCTGCCGCGCACCGCGATTTTTCCCGCCAGCCATTATGTCGCCACCCGCCCCACCCTCGAGCGGGCCATCAAGGAGATTCAGGACGAGCTGCGCGAGCGCATCCAGTACTTCCGCGAGCGCAACATGCTGGTCGAGGCGCAGCGCCTGGAGCAGCGCACGATGTTCGATATCGAGATGATGGAGGAGATGGGCTACTGTCAGGGGATCGAAAATTATTCCCGCTTTCTCGACGGCCGCCGCGTCGGCCAGCCGCCGGCCACCCTTTTCGACTATTTCCCCGAGGACGCCCTGCTGTTCATCGACGAGAGCCACGCCACCGTGCCGCAGATCGGCGCCATGTACCGAGGCGACCGCTCGCGCAAAGAGACGCTGGTGAACTACGGCTTCCGTCTGCCGGCGGCGCTGGACAACCGCCCCTTGCAGTTCGAGGAATTCGCCGGCAAGAACCTGCAGACGGTCTATGTCTCCGCCACTCCGGCCGATTACGAGCTGCGCCAGGCGGGAGGCGTCGTCGTCGAACAGATCGTCCGGCCGACCGGCCTGGTCGATCCCCCCATCGACATCCGCCCGGCCCGCGAGCAGGTCGACGATTTGATTCATGAAATTCGCGCCACCGTCCGCCTCGGTTACCGCATTCTGGTCACCACCCTGACCAAACGGATGGCCGAGGATCTGACCAGTTATCTGGAGGAACTCGGCATCCGCGTGCGCTACCTGCATTCGGACATCGACACCGTGCAGCGCGTGGAGATTATCCGCGATCTGCGCCAGGGGAAGTTCGACGTGCTGGTCGGCATCAACCTGCTGCGCGAGGGGCTCGACATCCCGGAAGTCGCCCTGGTCGCCATCCTCGACGCCGACAAGGAAGGCTTCCTGCGCTCCGAACGCTCCCTCATTCAGACCTGCGGCCGCGCCGCCCGCAACGTCGACGGCCGGGTGATCATGTACGCCGACAAAATAACCCGCTCCATGCGCGCCTGCCTTGATGAAACCGAGCGCCGCCGCACCACCCAGCTCGAATACAACGCCGAGCACGGCATCACCCCGGTCTCGGTAAAAAAATCGATGCGTTCCATCCTCGAGGACATCGCCGAACGCGGCGATTACGTCGAGCTGCCGCTGGTGGCCGAGGGGGAGGAGGAATACCGCACGCCGAAGGCGTTGGCGAAGGAAATTGAAAAGGTGCGCAAGGAAATGCTCAAGGCGGCGGCCGCACTGGAGTTCGAGCGGGCGGCGGAGTTGCGGGATCGGTTGCTGGGGTTGGAGAAGCGGGAGTTGGCGGTGCGGTGAGGGGGCGCAGGAGTTACCAGACCGTCTTTACATGCGGGTAATTTCGAA
>Ga0172382_10003134_pt1 | contig 26564 bp, 31 predicted proteins | sample Leawel138RmetaG_FD_122245 | JGI IMG/M metagenome (GOLD analysis project Ga0172382, IMG submission 122245) | Leachate microbial communities from a municipal landfill in Southern Ontario, Canada - Leachate well 138R metaG | ecosystem: Engineered > Solid waste > Landfill > Unclassified | place...
CTCGAAAAGCTCCCCACCTGGCCCAACAAGCGGCTCCACGAACTCTTGCCGTGGAACTGGAAAAAAACCGCATTACCCTGATTGGCGCCAATCCGTGAGGGTGGGTTGCTTAGACGCTTACACTCGGAGTACGAATTGCCTTAGACGATGTAGGCAGTGCCTACGCTTCTCTGTTGCGCCTTAGAGAGCTCGCTGTCGATGAAGTAAAACTTGATCAAGGGCTCGTTCGTGAAATTGCCAATCGCCCTTCTGATCTCATTTTTGTTGGAAGTGTTGCGGCGCTGGCCATGTCGATGGAGGCGCGCTATGTCGTCGAAGGTGTTGAAACGCCAGAAATACTCGATGCGCTTGCAGTCATCGGCGTCGACTGTGTACAAGGATATGCCATTGCGCGTCCTATGCCCGAATCCGAGCTACTCCCGTGGCTACAATCTTGGCACCCACAACCTCAAAATAATCAGCCTAGCACCTTGCTGGGAGCCTACGCATCACATCTGCAATTCGACAGCCTATACCAACTTGCTCCAGCCATACTGGGACAACTACCACATCTGGATGATGCCCATCGCTGTCGTTTAGGCAAATACCTAGATAGTCATGAACTGGAGGAGACCCCTCTGGCCCTTGCGCATCAAAAATATCATGCTTGTATTTCGCGCCCCCATAGTTCCGAAGAACTGAGCATACATCGCTACGCCGTACAGCAAGCTATGGCATCTATCCACGATCACTTACAAAAGCAAAACATCTCAGCGCTGTAGGAACTGGTTTAGAGCGGCCTGGCCGCAATCGAAAGTATCGGCCTGATCCGTCGCAAGCAGTTTGCGGACGGATGAGTAGCCATTGCTCAATCCAGCATTCCAGGTTCGCGCAGCAATTTCTTCAGACGCGATTTACTATGTACCGGTCGACCCAGTACGCGAAGTCATGTCGCTAGGTGTAACTGCTTGCAATCGAAAACGGTGTGCTCAGATTAACTGCAACCGACGGCACCCTTGTCCGCTTGAGGTTATAGCTCAGTCGAACACTAACAGCGCTACGTTCAGGTTCACCATAATTCTGGGTGACTGCTGTGATTAGTTGGGCCGTAGTAGAAGCTAACGTACAGTGTTTTCTTATTACCGTGTCCTCTAACGGGACAACCTGATCAATTTCAGTTAGTTCTGAGTGATCTCAATGAAATGTTGATCGGGCCAATTTTAAACTCGGGTTGTTAAGCTTATCGTTGCGTTTTCCCTTCTGTTTCGGAATGCAGGCTCAGTAGAATTCTGCAATCCTTGGCGGCTCGAGCGCTGCAGCATTGGCCGCGTAAGCCTCTCAACTGACTTTCCAGTGATTTGAGTTGCGTGATCCGGTCAGCCACATCACAGATATGCTGATCAAGTAAAGCGTCTACTTCGCGGCAGCTTTCCTCCGGCGTGTCTCGGAATTTGAGTAGCAGTCGGATGTCATCGAGCGTCATCTCCATTGATCGGCAATGGCGAATGAAATGAAGCTGTTCGAGGTGCTCACTGGTATATAAACGGTAGTTGCCGTCCGAGCGGGCCGGTTTCGGCAGCAAGCCTTCCCGCTCATAGTAACGGATGGTTACCACCTGACACCCCGTCATTCTTGCCAGTTCGCCAATCTTCAATCTGTTGAGCATGCGGACAGTATCACCTCATCTGCATTCGCACTTGACCATATAGTAACTATAGGGTGTCAAATTGGCAAGAATCAGGGCGGATTTCTGCCTTACATGCCCATGCGAGGACGAAAAATGACCAGTTGTTGCGAAAATAAAAGTTGTGAGTTAACCGCCATGCGCCAAAGCCACAGTCGCGTACTGTGGATCGTGCTTGCAATTAATGCCGCCATGTTTTTTGTGGAAGGCGGAGCAGGACTCCAAGCCCACTCGACTTCGTTGCTTGCCGACGCTCTGGATATGCTGGGTGACTCACTGGTATATGGCTTTAGCCTTTTTGTCCTAGCACGTTCGACGCGGTGGCAGGCAATGGCAGCCGTGGTGAAGGGCAGCCTCATGCTAGCCTTTGGTCTTGGGGTTCTTGGAGAAGCAGGTTACAAGATAATCAATCCCATCATGCCCGGTACCGAAATGATGGGGATAATCGGCACGCTGGCGTTGGCCGCCAATCTTGTCTGCTTTTTCCTTCTATACCGGCACCGTAGCGATAACCTCAATATGAGTTCGACCTGGTTATGCTCTCGCAACGACTTGATCACTAATGTAGGGGTCCTGTTAGCTGCTGGAGGAAGCTACCAGCTCTCTTCGCGTTGGCCGGACGTCATAGTCGGCACTCTCATCGCCGTGCTGTTTCTCCACTCTGCGTTTGGTGTTTTACGGCAGTCAGCCCGAGAGCTGCGCATCATCGACAAGACTATCGCGGTAGGAATAGTCAATCCGTGACGATCACGCGCCGACGCCGCAGTGAAACGAAGGGTGGCGACATCATCATCGCTAAAATTGGGGCGCAGTGTGGCAAAGCTTCCATACTTCCTACTCTCGACAAGCCCGCCGTGGTGTCTGGCAACTCATTGAAGTTGAAAGTCAATATGAAATTTTGCCTTGTGAAGTTCGTCAATTGGCACTTGGCCAACCTCAAAGAAATTGGGGTCATGGAAGACATCGTCAACGCCACAGCCCAGCCAGCGCTGTCGTTAGGTAAAATGAATAATCTGCCGATGTTGGTGCCGCCTCGCACCGAGCAAGCAGCGATAGTACGTTTTTTGGATGAAAAGCTGGACGAATTCGACACACTAACCACCGAAGCCCAACGCGCCATCGACCTCCTGCAAGAACGCCGCAGCGCACTGATTGCCGCCGCCGTGACGGGGCAAATGGATGTGCACCCACACGAACCGCTGGCTTGATCGTGCGATTGATCGTATGCTTTGAGGGACGAATGACCGCTTATTTAGGAGGCTGCATGTCCCACATCAGCGCCAATGATCTTAAAACCAAGGGTATCTCGGCTATCGAACTGGCCTTGAGCGATGCGCCGGAAGCCATTGTGTCAGTACGCGGTAAGGATAAATTTGTGGTGATGGATCTGGCGCATTATCACTATCTGCGCGAATGCGAGCTGGATGCAGCACTGGCACAAACGCGCGCTGATCTGGCGGCCGGCCACTTTGTAGAGGAGTCGGCAGAAGCCCATGTGGCGCGTGTAACATCCGCCCCATGAGCTATCGGTTAATTTTTACCGAGCAATATGCAAAACGCGCTGCCTATTTTCTGAAGCGGCATCCTGAGCTCAAAAAGCCGTACTTCAAAACACTGCAACTGCTCGCGCTTGATCCCTTCGCTCCCGCGCTGCGGTTGCATCCCTTGCGTGGCAAGCATAAAGGTCTGCATTCGGTGTCGATCAATTTGTCGTATCGCATCACGCTAGAGCTGCTGATTGAGGATGGGCAAATTATTCCCATCAATGTGAGCGACCATGATGCGGTTTATTGATTCTGAGTCCAACAAATTGAAGTGGAGTGCGCCATGCAAACTGTCAACATCCATGAAGCCAAGACCCAATTCTCTCGTTTTATCGATCAGGCTGAAGAGGGTGAGGAGATTGTGATTGCCCGTGCGGGAAAGCCGGTGGCGCGTTTGGTGGCATTAGAAACACGCGCCAATAAGCCGCACACGCTCGGGCTAGACAAGAATCTTTTTACCTTTCCCGATCAATTCGATCGCTTAAATGCAGGAGAAGTCGTTGCGATGTCCGAGCAGCTAAGTCGATGACCGCCGGTTCCGGTAAAACCAATTCCATTGTCTGAACAGTGGATTTTCTCGCGGAACTGCATGACGCCTAACACCAGAAGCCCTTTGATACTGTGCGGTGCTGAAGGATAGCCTGCTTAATAATGCGGGGCTTTATGAATCCCTTCGGATGCGATGAGTTATGGTAACCTGTTACTACAAAAGCTATCAGACCGAGTAATTAACGTAAGGAAACAACACAGAAAAGATCCGTGGTAATGAATCCATATTTCAATCAAGCGCGCAAAGGAATTCTGCTATGTCCGAGATTATCTGCCCCCACTGCCACACTGCTTTTCAAGTCGATGAATCTGGCTATACGGAGATATTACGTCAGGTTCGCGATAAGGAATTCAACAAGCAGATTGCCGAACGCCTAGCCCTCGCGGAGCGCGATAAGGAAACGGCGTTACAGCTTGCACGCGCGCAGCTTGAGCAGCAAAGCCAGCAATCCCTAGCCGATAAAAATGCGGAGATTACCAAGCTCCATGCGCAAATCACCTCATTCTCGGAACTCTCCGAGGCCAAACTGTTGAACCAACTCCAGCGAGTTGCGGCCGAAAAAGACGCTCAGATACAAGCGCTGCAGACCCAGGTCCAGTCTCACGATACCAGCAAGGCCCTAGCCATCCGCGAATCCATCGAAACGGTTCAACGGGAACGCGATGCGTTGCGCGCATCCCTAAACCAGGCGGCCTTAGAAAAGGCATTGGCTGAAAAAGCCCTGACAGAGAAGTATCAGACCCAAATCCGTGATCGCGACGAAGCCATTGAGCGCCTGCGTGACTTGAAGGCCCGGCTCTCCACCAAAATGCTGGGCGAAACTCTGGAGCAGCATTGCGAAGTGACTTTCAACCAGATCCGCGCCACCGCTTTTCCGAATGCCTACTTCGAGAAGGATACCGATGCGCGCACCGGCAGTAAGGGCGATTATATATTCCGCGATTTTGAGGCTTCAGAATCCAACAAACCCATCGAGATTGTCTCGATCATGTTCGAGATGAAGAATGAGGCCGACACCACAGCCACCAAGAAGCGCAACGAGGACTTCTTCAAAGAACTCGACAAAGATCGCACCGAAAAAGGCTGTGAGTACGCGGTGCTGGTGTCGCTGCTGGAGTCCGACAGTGAGCTCTACAATACCGGCATTGTCGACGTCTCGCATCGGTATCCCAAGATGTACGTCATCCGTCCGCAGTTTTTTCTACCCATGATTACCCTGCTGCGCAACGCCGCTCTGAACAGCTTGCGCTACCGGCAGGAACTTGCCTTGGTCAAAGCCCAAAATATCGATATCACCCACTTTGAGGCCGAACTCGAAGGCTTTAAGGACGCTTTCGCCAAAAATTACGACCTTGCTGCGCGTCGCTTTCAAACGGCCATCGATGAAATTGACAAGTCCATTGATCACCTGCAAAAGACCAAGGAGGCTCTTTTGGGTGCTGACCGTAACCTGCGCCTCGCTAACGATAAGGCGCAGAATGTGACCATTAAACGTCTCACTAAAGAAAATCCAACCATGAAGGCGAAATTTGATGAGCTTTCAGAATAGGTTACCTTTCATTCCATATTACGTCCACCTGCTTTCTAGACCGCATCACGACAGGTACGAAAGGTTTTGGCCACGGTCAGCCAGCCTTGCTGGCGAATGAAGGATTCCCAAGTACCGGACGGATTCTTGACAAGACTTGCCCTCAAGCAATTCCTCTGTCCAGATTCATCAGTGCACCAAATCAGCACCTGAGGAGCAGAGGATTGTCAATGGTGAAAATATAACTACTTGATTTATTTGGTGGGCCCGCACGGACTCGAACCGTGGACCAAGGGATTATGAGTTCCTTATTTATCAACGACTTACGTTGTTTCAGGTTGTCTGGATTTGGGTACAATTGTTTTATCCATTTATTTTGATTTGGTTTTTATTGTTTAGACCCAAGTATCGCTGGCAGTACCGGTGTACCGCTACTGTACCCGTAAGCACTCAATTTTTTCGCGTAGACATCCCGGTAAAAACTTCGAACGTCTTTGGAAAGCGTTCCGTAGTAATTTTCTTAGCGTAAAAATTCGTGTGGTAATCTGGAATTGTGAGTATTTCACAAGCAACCAAGAGGGTTATACCATGATATCGCATTCCCAAATATATTCGTCTTTACCACCCTTTTCTGATCTTTCGACGGTAAATCGTTTCCGTCAGCAGAATTTCTCACAGTGGGTTCTGAAAGATACGATCGGCTATTGCCACACCATTTCACAATGGCGCTTTTTTGGCTTTGTCTTGTTATATGATAAGGTGCTCTGTATTGCCGCCACGGCGTCGGGGCAGTTTTATTACAGTAAAATTTCTTTATCCTTCCTGAAAACCGCCATCCATTGCCATACGCAGAAATGGCGGAGCGCTGAACCCCCACTCGCTAGCCTGCTAGATTTAGCTGCGGCAGACCCAGATTTTTTCTTTACCTTGCCACATGCGCCGATCCCTTCTTATCTCAAGCTCTGGGACGAAGAGGACGAAAATGATACCGGTCTTCCGATCCTCGTTGCTCAATTGGCCTCACCCTTCAAATCTTCTGATATTCAGCGAGTCGTCGATTTAAATGACCAATTCATGCTCGCGATGGATCGAGAAATCATTCGGGTACTATGGCATGCGCGCAATGATGTTCGGCTGCACAATTATCTTTACCTTCTCGCCGCACCTGATTCGGAATCCCGTCGGCAGCGGATGCATGATCCCCTGCAGTCCCCACATCTGCGCATCGCATATCCCAGAGATTTAGAATTCTAAGCGCTTCCCAATGTAAGAATCTACCGGCCACCCCATCATGTGGCCGGATTTTTAATTTTTCCTTGTCGCTTTTTGTCTTCCGTCGTTCACGGGGGGCGACGAGCGATGATTCTGTTTCCAAGCCCATAGAGAACTGTGTTAGTTCGTTCGCGGTGATGGGAAATACAAATTCGTCAACCACTACTATGTTAACCAATTTTGAAATTTGAACTGGTGGCGGTCAGCGCGTCCGCTTTCAACGCAACATGCTCTTAAGATCCTTGAGCATCAGGAACAGATGGTACGGGTCAGTCGGGCTAGGCTCGAATTCCCACGATTGGTACCACTCCCGCGCCGCATCGTCTTTGGCATGGACCAGAAGGCAACGAATACCGGCGATATCGGCGGCTTGAGCAGTGCGCAGCAGTGCATCCTTGAGCAATGCCTGGCCCAGACCTTTGCGCTGATGCGCTGTGTCTACCGCGAGTCGCGCCAGGATCATGACGGGTACTGGGTGACGCGCCAGTCCCTTCATCACTCTTGATGGCACGGCTTCTAGGTCGACGCTGCCGACCGCTAGGCTGTAGAAACCGACTACGGCATCATCCTCGCAGCAGACGTAGGTCTGCGCGCTGTTCGCTTTCTGGTTGACGAGCGCGTAGCGCTGTAGGAACTGGTTGAGATCGGCCTGGCCGCAATCAAAAGCATCAACCTGATCCGTCGCCAGCAGCTTGCGGACGAATGAGTAGCCATTGCTCAATCCAGCATTCCACGTTCGCGCAGCAATTTCTTCAGACGCGGTTTACTACGTACCGGTCGATCCAGCGCTTCCTGGAAGGCTTGCCACTGCGTGTCGTCGAACACAAACTGGCGACGATCCGCCAGCGTCTGCGCGGCCGCCGTCACGCCCGCGTCGAGCAGGAACTCACTAACGTTCTTGTGGCAGGCGCGTGCGGCCTCTTGCAGCAACTGTTTGACCGGCGAGCTGGCACGAACATCAATGCGTTCGGTCTTGGAAAAATTCAGGGTGCTCATGGTACTCCTCCAGAATGATTTTGAGATCCTTATTGTAGATGTCCGGACCACGTACTGACAAGCGAACTCTGCCACTTGTTATTCAGGTATCCTTGACCAGCGACATGATGCCCTATTCAACAGCATGCCATTTCTTTTTTAAGGCTACCCTTCAAATCTTCTGATACTCAGCGAGTCGTCGATTTGAATGACCAATTCATGCTCGCGATGGATCGAGAAATCATTCGGGTACTATGGCATGCGCGCAATGATGTTCGGTTGCACAACTATCTTTACCTTCTCACCGCACCTGATTCGGAATCCCGTCGGCAACGAATGCAAGATCCCCTGCAGTCCCCACATCTGCGCATCGCATATCCCAGAGATTTAGAATTCTAAGCGCTTCCCAATGGACGAATCTACCGGCCAATCTATCAGGTGGCCGGATTTTTAAATGTTTCCTTGTCGCTTTTTGTCTTCCAGTTACCTCGAAAAACTCCCTACCTAGCCCCATCAAGGGCCTAACACACTCTTACAACTCCACCTCATCGAAGAGGTAAATGCGCTGCCCGGTCTTCCGCCAGCGCAACCAGAGCACATAAAAGACACCCAGCAGCAAAAATACCCCAACAGTCTGATCGATCCCAGCCGCAATATATTCGGGTCCATAGATGAGGAACAGCAGCTCCACGGCGGAAAGGCTGATGATCACGACCAGCGATCCGAGCAGGAGGCCGGCATGATGATGCGCCCTGAAATGGTGCCGGACGGAGCGATGCTGCAGCAATAAAAAACGCATCATGTTGATCCCGTCCAGCAAAAACTCCGCCACCAGAAAGAATCCCGCCGCGCTCAGCACCAGGTTGAACAGGTCCCGCATATTGGGGAAGAAAACTTGCATGAGGACGACGGCCAGAGCCAACAGGATGGGCAAGATGATGGACCAGACCGGCACATGTCTGCGATTCAGTCGACCCAACCACTCCGGCATCACTCCATCTCTGGACATGGCAAAAAGAGCGCGGGAAAGAATAAAGGTGGTGAGCCAGAGACCACCGGCGGTCGAGGCGATAATCGCTATGCGCATCCATGGGAGAAATTGCGGGGACACCGTTGCCGCCCAAAGACTCAGGGTATCACGGCTGTTTTGTAACTGTTCGAGAGGCACTTGATGCAGGAGCAAGGGCCAGATCAACAGGTAATAAAGAACAACACTAATGGCTCCGATAACACCACCCCATCCTGGGGTAAGGCGCGGATTTCTGGACTCTTCCGAAGCATAGGAGTCTATTTCCCACCCATCCACGATGGTGGCAGCCACTACCATACAGACGATGACACCAGCCCAGTGAATATGTCGGAGAGAGAAAGAGCCCTCTCCAGCTACCGCTGGCCCCCAGTGAGAGTAACCAACAATGGCCATGAAGGCGACAGAAACCATCTCAATGAATAAAAATATCTGGGTGACCTTAGCAGTGATACGCGCACCGAACAACAAAACGCCTGCAGCGAACAGTGCCCAGAACGTGGCCACTACGATCTGCAATCCAGTCCCGGGGTGCGGTACTACCATTGCCCCCAGAGTGAACCGTGCCGCCGGGATAAGAATCGGTGGGATCGACCAGAAGTAGGCCATAATCACAATCCACGCCTGAAAATTCGAATAATCAATACCCATGATCCGACGAGACCAGTGATAGGAGGCGCCGGCGTTTGGAAAATGCTGATTGAGCGACAGGAATACCCAGGAACATAGAATAAAGGGAATGGCGATCAGCGCGATCGCAATAGGCACCTCTGCACCTGCTACGTGGACCATGGCCGAACCTGCGGCCGCCACGCTGAAGATGGGACCCACACTAGATATGGATAGGCTCGACAAGTCAATAAGATGAAAGGTCTTGTGCAGCGCCTGACGGATCTCTGTGGACAAAAACAACTCCTAGGCACCAGCTATTTCATAAATCGACCAGCACTTTCCAGCCTTAACAACACTCTGTTACGATGCGCGCATAATTATATAAGCTTAAGGTTCAAGGCCCGCGCTCGTTGCAGCTGAGATCTGAAGCACCGCAGTATGATACGTGACTTCAGATTAAACTTTTCACTTTTCCGCTACGTCATGCGGAATGCCATAGATGGGACATTCGCCCGTACCTGGTGTTGTACGCGTAAATTTTTCAACATTCTCACGCGCTTTGATTGGGTCTGTGACCCAAGTTTTATAAAATTCAAACGGACACTCAGCCGCGCCATTGATGCCATCGCCGGAATTGATCATGCCCGTGTAACCTCGATGAAGAAGCTTGTAGAGGTGATTCTGGCTCTGCCAATTTTTGCGGGCATCACGAATCTGTGATACCGACAATTCAGCGTACTGAATACCATATTCTTCTTCACCGCATTCGCCGAGTGTGCGACCGTCGAACCCGACGATGGCCGAATGGCCGAAATAGGAATACACGCCATCGAAGCCCGTAGCATTGGCCACAGCAACATAGGTGTTGTTCATCCAGGCCATGGCTTTTGCGACCATGACCTGCTGGTCCTTGGCTGGATACATATAGCCTTGGCAACGAACAATCAACTCCGCACCTTTCATGGCGCAGTCTCGCCAAATTTCAGGGTAGTTGCCGTCATCACAGATGATTAAACTGACCATCATCCCTTTAGGCCCTTCGCACACATAAGTCTTACTGCCTGGATACCAGCCTTCGATAGGGCACCAAGGAACGATCTTCCGATACTTCTGTACAATTTCACCTTTATCATTAACTAGAATCAAAGTATTGTAAGGAGCCTTTTGAGGGTGCTCCTCATGACGCTCGCCAGTCAGCGAGAATACACCCCAAGTCTTGGCTTTACGGCAGGCGGCAGAAAATATCTCAGTTACCTCGCCCGGAACAGTCACTGCTGTTTCATACATTTCCTTCTGATCGTACATTATACCGTGAGTGCTGTATTCTGGGAAAATAATGAGATCCATGCCCGGGAGCCCCTTCTTTATACCAAGCACCATATCTGCAATCTTGCGGGCATTCTCCAGAATTTGAGATTCGTTATGCAAACGAGGCATTTTGTAATTAACAACAGCCACTCCTACTGTATCATTGCTGGATGATATATCACCATGATGCATATCATAACCCTCGGTTATTGATGAAAAAATTAAAACGATAAATACCAGTCTTGGAGTAATTTCATAATTTATATCCCAAACATAAATACACGCACCTCTATAAATCCATGACATAAAAACTTAGTGGCTAATCATCCATGGACGTTTATCAGGAAAAGATTTATGATCATCATTAGCGCGCGAAATGACTTTACCAGTGCAACAGCTACAACCGTACGGATGCTTCCGTGCTGTATATTCGTCACTGGTAATAGGTGAATGTGAAGAACGTTCATTGGTCGCAGATGCAAAGCGACTACGAGCTGACATTAAGGATAGTGCTGGGGCACTAACTAGGACACGAAGAGCTTCCTGTCCACATGATGGACAAGAACAACTTTCGTCACGGTATTTCATTGCACGCAACGCACTAAAAATACCGCACCTAGAACAACTATAATCGTATGTAGGCATAATTACCTCGATAATAATGAGTACAGAATATGAAACAATCGCTCCTGTACTCGATTTAATCAACCTAATGAAAGCGGTAAATCAATCCCGCTAGAAATATACTGAATAGGGCCACTTGCTGAAGGGTTTATGTCAAAATCAAATATTTCAGTAGGCAACCATAGGGTTGCACAAGCATTGGGTATATCTACTACTCCACTGATATGACCTTGAACAGGCGCAGTCCCAAGAATAGAATAGGCTTGTGCACCCGAATATCCAAATTTTTTTAGATATTCAATAGCATTGAGACAGGCTTGTCGATAAGCCACCTGAACATCCAGATAATGCTGCTGTTCTTTCTCATCCACTGAAATACCTTCAAATATCAGATAATCTTTGTAATTTGGAGTGATTGGGCTAGGTTTGAAAATTGGATTTTTAATTCCATACTTTGTCATTCCTTCCTTGACAAGGCTAACACGCATATGAACCCAACCAGCCATTTCTATGGCACCACAAAAGGTGATTTCGCCGTCGCCTTGACTGAAATGCAGATCCCCAACAGATAAACCTGCACCATCCACATATACTGGAAAGAAAATCTGAGATCCTCGTGACAAATCTTTGATGTCGCAGTTTCCTCCGTGTTCACGCGGCGGCACTGTACGCGCTCCTTCGGCTGCAGCCTTTGCCAGAGCATCACCTGTGAGCTTGCCCATATGCGCAGTTTTGGCAAACGGGGGATTTGCCAACGGAGGAACTCTACCTGGATCAGTAGCAATAAAATCGATCTCGCGGGCGTTCCACTTGTCTAGCGTTGCTTGATCGGGCAGGCAACCGATCAATCCTGGATGAATCAGGCCAGCGAAATTAACTCCAGGAATATGACGTGAACTAGTAAACATACCATGAAAATCCCAGATCGATTTTTGTGCATTAGGAAAGTGTTCCGTCAGGAAACCGCCTCCATTATTTTTACTGAAGAAACCATTAAAACCCCAAAGACTCTCTGCTTTCGTACCAATATCTAACAAGTCCACCACTAAAAGATCACCAGGCTCAGCCCCTTCAATGCCTACTGGTCCCGACAAAAAATGCACGGTGCTCAGATCAATATCACGTACATCATCGGCACAATCGTCATTTTTGATATACCCACCAGTCCAATCATATGTCTCTAGAATAAAATCATCTCCTGGTTTTACCCAAACCGCCATCGGGATATCTGGATGCCAACGATTGTGAATCTGTGCATTTTCATAGGGTGACTGCGATAAATCAACCTTAATGAGCGTATCAGGCATAAATAGAACTCCCCATAATTAATGAATGATCAACAAGAGACAGATTTTACTGGAACACCCTTAATCTCGGACTTACAAATATCTCCACACATCGAATCAAGACTGCAGCAAAGAGAGCATATGGGTCCATCATGGTGTGGACAACAAGCCATATCTTCTTTTTCATATTCAAATCCACAAGTTGTGCAGGTTAAGATGTCATGATGAGTACCCGCATGATAATGTGGATCTCTCGCTATGTAGTATTTACCCTTTGTTAAGATTGCTATAATCGGTGACAAAGCAAACGCCACAAACAATGCAATAAAGGCACTGAACGATTCACCCCATGGTCCAAATGCCCCAAAAAATGCTGCAACAGAAATGATCGAAGCTATTACCATTGCACCAAAACCTACAGGGTTAAAATTATATAAATGTGCCCGCTTGAATTCCACATAAGAGGGACTTAGCTTAAGCAATGGCTTGTTAATAACAAGATCCGCAACTACTGCACCAATCCATGCTACAGCGATATTAGAATAGAATCCCAATATGCTTCCCAAAATAGAAAACATATTTCCTTCCATGAGTGCTAACGATATACCCACATTTAGGAAAATATAAAACACTCTTCCAGGATGTTTGTGTATTAACCTAGAAAAGAAGTTTGACCATGAAAGCGAACCAGAATAGGCATTTGTAACATTAATTTTAATCTGCGACATAAAAACGAAAATAGCTGCCAGAATTAAGGCAACAGCCGGAAAAGCATAACCAAATCCTGTAATGTACATGTGGATGGGTTGATTTGCATTAGCCATCGGAGTGCCATGAGAAACTGCCACCGAGGCCAAGAATGATCCCATCAGCTGTTTTGTAGCCCCAAGAACAACCCAACCAGGTCCGGCAATCAGCACCGCTGCCCACCACACCCACTTCTTATTTTTCCGTTCTTTAGGCATAAATCGAAGGTAATCAGCCTGCTCTCCAATCTGCGCGATAAGAGACAACGCGATGCCCGCTGCACTTCCCCATAGGAGCGGATTAAAGTGACTTCCACTGGTTGATTCACCCGCAAAACTTACCCATTTACCTACTGCAGAAGGATCTCCCACTAAGATCGCAACAACCGGAATAACAAACATGCTGATCCATATGGGATTTGTCCATTTCTGCAGCACGGATAGAGCCGTCATACCAAAGACGACTAATGGAATAATAATCAACGATGATATGACGTAGGAAATTGCAATGGGTATTCCAAAAAATAAAGTGAAGGCCTGAGACATTACCGAACCTTCTAATGCAAAGAAAATAAACGTGAAAGAAGCATAGATTACAGAAGTAATCGTTGATCCTAGGTAGCCGAATCCTGCACCACGCGTTAGCAAATCGACATCAACATTGTATTTAGAGGAATAATAGGCAATGGGTATGCCCGTAAGAAAAATAATCAAAGCCGCAGTCAGGATTCCCCAGAAAGCATTTTGAAATCCATACTGAATAGCTAGAGAACCTCCGATGGCAAGATCTGCCAAATATGCGATACCTCCTAGTGCAGCCATAGCTACCGCATATTCTGACCACTTGCGAAAACTAGAAGGCGCGTAACGTAAAGAATAATCCTCAAGAACAGGGTTGTTTACCAAACTTCCAAAAAATCTTTTTTTTGCTCCGGTACTGGTTGTACTTGCCATATGGTTTCTCCTTAGTATCCAACCAAAGTAGTTTTCGGGAATTAACAAAGCAGTTTTCATGCCACCCATAAATACTGCTTCATATTGGCATTACAACATCATAGGAAGTGTTCATCCCATCAATCTGTGCACCATAATGGCAATTACCGCACCAATTTGGTGCTTGTAGTGGGTAATAATGACAGAGGGCTTGGCGCGTAAAAATCGATTATAGCTAGTAGTTGTCGATGTACAACAGCTTTGTGGCAAGTTGGCATAAGTATTGCTTTACATTATTACCACACACCTTTTAAGGAGCACCGTATAATGCGTATCAAATCAACTGTCATATTCATTAGTTTAGCAATGATGGGGGTCATAGGTTTGAATGGAACAGCAATGGCTAGCGGCTTTTCTATCCCGCCACCCCTTAAATTCAATGCGGGTCCACTGGGTGAGCTCAATGTTCAAGGTGTGGCCTCAGCAATCGGATTCGCACAGACCAATCCTTCTGCTCCGGGTAATGGACTTAACAGTAAAAATTTTGGGGCCGCCATCAGCAATGGACTCATAATGATTAACAAGTCTACCGGCTTGGTGCAATTCAACCTGATTGCCGGTGCTTACAACTTCCCCAACCTCGGACAACCTTTTGCGTCGGCAAGTAGCGCCATTAATGATTTTACCGCTCTGCCTGAAGCCTATATTTCCATTGTTCCAAGTGCCAACTTCTCCATTAGTGCCGGACAACTCCCGACCCTTTTGGGTTATACGGGAACCCTAGATTTTAACCGCATGAACATCGAAGGTGGTTTCCCATGGACCATTCAACCCTCTTATAGTCGCGGCGTTCAAGTTAATTATTCTACAGGCCCCGTTTCAGCTTCCTTGTCGTGGAATGATGGATATTTTTCCAATAGATATAATGTATTGTCTGGTCTTCTTACCTACACGATCAATTCTGAAAACGCACTCTCCTTTTATGCCGCTGGCAACTTGGGACATACCGGGACCGTCAGCGACCTATCTTCTTTGGCATTTTCTAAAAATGGATATGTAGACAGCTCCCTCGTATATGACAATAGTGATCTGTTCGGCCTCTATTACACGTATAGTGGTAGCAATTTCACAATTACTCCAGAAGTTCAGTACATGTATACTCCCACCAATTCTGCATTTGGTACCACTCAAAGTTCATACAATATTAGCGCTATGATTCACGGGGCTTACTACCTCAATGCCAACTGGTCCATTGCGGGTGGTGTTGATTATGAAAGCGCGAGCAATGGTGGGGAGGGATCTGCGGCAACCAACGGCTACTTTGGATATGGCCCAGGCTCCAGCGCTTTAGGCCTTATGATCACCCCTACCTATACCGATGATGGTTATTTCATTCGTGATGAACTGTCTTATGTTCGGCTCACAAATTATACAAACGGTTTTGGTAGCAACAACAGCCCTGATCAGATTCGGGATATTCTGGAAACCGGTTTCTGGTTTTAATCCTTTTCCGTATTTATAGCGTAGAAGTCACAAAGTTCACCACCTGCTCAAGACCCTCGCCAGTTTTCAGGTTGGTGAACACAAACGGGCGTCCTTCACGCATTTTTTGAGTGTCCTGTTCCATGACCTTCAGACTCGCTCCCACATATGGGGCGAGGTCCATTTTGTTGATCACTAACAAGTCTGACCGGGTAATACCTGGCCCGCCTTTGCGGGGAATTTTATCGCCCGCAGATACATCTATCACATAAATACTGAGATCGACTAGCTCAGGACTAAACATAGCTGCCAAATTATCACCGCCACTTTCTACAAATAATAATTGCACCATTGGAAAACGAATTTCCAGATCTTCTAAAGCGGCGAGATTCATAGAAGCGTCTTCGCGTATGGCGGTATGTGGGCAACCACCTGTTTCGACGCCGACTATACGTTCGGCTTCCAACGCACCGCTGCGTACCAAAAATTCGGCGTCTTCCCGGGTATAAATATCATTAGTCACTACGGCGATATCATATTGGCCACGTAACGCTTTACAAAGTGCTTCGACCAATGCCGTCTTTCCTGAGCCCACCGGCCCGGCAATTCCGATTCGCAACGCATCCATCTCTTCACTCCTTGATATTTTAGCTTCGATACAGACGGCTATATTGTGTTTCGTGTCCCATAGACGCCAATGACTGACCTGCCGTCCAGCAATATAAGTCCTCATTGCGGACCTGTATGGCGAAATTGGTGGCACTATGAATAGGCTCATGCAGTGCCGCAATCAATTGTTGTCCTTGTAATTGCCCCAAAGGAATCAGTTTGACACCCGCCGTAACGAGATTACTGAGCCAACTATGAATATATGCATAAATCGCTTCAAAAATTGGCAATTGCCAGTGTGCGGCAAGGGCTGCGTAAACGCTGACATATTGGTCCGGTGGCTGTGGCAAGCGCAAGGGGTTCTCTAAAGCTTGCGAAAGACGCCACAATGCTCGTGCCATCATTTTACCCTGCTCTCGCAACTCCTCACTCTCCCGACTGGCGACTAACCAGGCATCCCATCTGTAGATCGCTCCGAGATCGTCACAAGATACCGCCATCATGATGCGATAAATAATGGCGGCATCTATACGGATCGGACCAAACTGCAAAAGACTACTTAACCACGCTCCTAGGCTAGCCTGGTCATTGATACGGTTCTCAGCGACCAAATATTCCAGCCCCTCGGAATAAGCAAATGCCCCTACCGGTAAAGACGCGCTACTGATTTGTAGCAATCGTCCCAAGGCCTGCGCATCAAGCGCCATATCAGTTAGTGATGGTGATGCACATACGCGCCGGCATCTGGTAGGAATGGACTATGCTCTTCCGTAATACACAAGCTACCTAATTGCTCAATGAGATGCAGCAGGACATGATCAGGCTTAATACGCAAATATTGTTCGGTGACCTCCATCGCTACATGGCGATTGCCTAGATGATATGCTGCGCGCAGTAACGCCAAAGGATGATTGGCGCGAATCGTATAAACCGCTTCCGGTTCCGCAATCACCCGGATGATAGCCTCGCCCTTTTCAGTCAGCAAAACATCTCCTGGATACAGCACGCTGCCTCTAGGTAACTGCAGATGAATACCTCGACCATCCGGCAAGGTGAACTGTTGACGGGCCTTTTCCCGCATCTCAGCAGTCATGGCATAGTTTATCGCCTCATCACTACCTGCGACTGGCGAACGTGTCCGGCTCGTAATTATGATCATATTCAGAACAGAAAATAGCGTTGCGTTAACGGAAGATCTTGAGCGGGTTCACAACGCAGCACCACGCCATCGGCACGCACCTCATAGCTTTGGGAATCTACTTCCATATTTGGCAAGTAATCATTGTTTTTCATGTCTTTTTTTCCTAGGCCACGGGTGTTTTCGACGGGCAAAACCCGACGTTGCAGACCCAATCGACCCGCAATGCCTTGCTCCCAGGCAAACCGTGAAACGAACGTCATGGATGTTTGCTGTTGCGCAGCACCAAAGGCAGCAAACATAGGGCGACCATATACCGGCTGGGGGGTGGGGATGCTCGCATTGGCATCCCCCATTTGTGCCCATGCAATCATACCGCTTTTCAGCACTAAATCGGGTTTTACTCCAAAAAAGGCGGGGCGCCAAAGAACCAGATCCGCTAACTTGCCCACTTCGACAGATCCCACATGCGCGGCTATACCGTGGGTGATGGCGGGATTGATCGTATATTTGGCAATGTAGCGCTTCACCCGGCCATTATCCTGCTCCGCCGGATCTCCCGGTAAACTTCCACGCTGGATTTTCATTTTATGAGCGGTTTGCCAAGTCCTTAGAAGGACTTCTCCTACTCGGCCCATCGCCTGTGCATCCGAAGCCATCATAGAAATCGCGCCAAGATCATGGAGAATATCTTCAGCCGCAATGGTCTCACGTCGGATACGGGACTCTGCAAAAGCCAGATCTTCAGCGATGCCAGGGTCCAAGTGATGACAAACCATGAGCATATCCAAGTGCTCTTCAATGGTGTTGACCGTGTAAGGTCGCGTCGGATTAGTCGAAGAAGGAAGCACATTGGCCTCCCCGCAGACTTTGATGATGTCCGGCGCATGCCCCCCACCTGCCCCTTCCGTATGATAACTATGAATTGTCCGCCCTTTAAAAGCACGAATGGTGTTTTCCACAAACCCCGCTTCGTTCAAGGTGTCCGTGTGGATGGCTACTTGCACATCGTAGGCATCCGCCACACCTAGGCAGCAATCAATGGCAGCAGGCGTTGTTCCCCAGTCTTCATGGAGCTTAAGACCAATGGCCCCCGCTTCAACCTGCTCCTGCAGGGCTTCTGGTTTTGCCGAATTTCCTTTACCCAGAAAACCCAGATTCATGGGAAAAGCCTCGGCAGCCATCAGCATTTGTTGTAGGTACCAAGGACCAGGTGTACAAGTCGTGGCATTAGTCCCAGCAGCAGGGCCCGTTCCCCCTCCCAACATCGTGGTTACGCCGGATGCGAGTGCCGTTTCAATCAGTTGCGGGCATATAAAATGAATATGAGAGTCAATACCCCCTGCCGTAACAATCATCCCCTCACCCGCAATGATTTCCGTCCCCGGCCCAATGATGATATCCACACCAGTTTGGGTATAGGGGTTACCCGCTTTACCGATAGCGGCAATTCTTCCCAAGCGTACGCCAATATCGGCCTTAATAATTCCCCACCAGTCGATAATGACCGCATTGGTGATAACCAAGTCCATGGCGCCTTCCGCTTGGGTAATGGGCGACTGACCCATGCCGTCGCGAATCACCTTACCTCCCCCAAATTTGACCTCATCACCATATTGGGTCAGATCCCGCTCGATCTGAATCAGCAAAGCCGTATCCGCCAAGCGCAGGCGATCTCCGGTTGTCGGCCCGTAGTGCTCCGCATAAGCACCCCTGTCCATTTGTGCCATAGTCTTCAGTGCTCCCCGAGTGGGCCTTCCACCAGCCCATTAAATCCGAAAACCTGTCTTTCACCGGAATAAGGGATCAACATCACTGTACGACTGTCTCCCGGTTCAAAACGCATCGCCGTGCCCGCAGGAATATCCAGTCGCATTCCATACGCTTGTTTGCGGGGAAATTGCAAGGCGCTGTTCACTTCGTAAAAATGAAAATGGGAACCGACTTGTATCGGACGATCAGCCACATTGGTCACCGCCACGGCAATGACTTCCCGACCAGCATTGAGCGTTATAACACCTTCTGCAGGAAACACTTCTCCCGGAATCATGACACTGCTCCTTGTAATCGCCTATTCAGCGGATCGGGTTATGTACCGTGACCAGTTTGGTACCATCTGGGAATGTAGCTTCGACCTGCACGTCGGCGATCATTTCAGGCACACCTTCCATCACCTCGTCGCGGTGAAGGATCTGGCTGCCTTCACTCATCAACTGGCTGACCGATTTCCCGTCTCTAGCACCTTCCAGAATCGCCGCAGAAATATAGGCAACCGCTTCCGGATAATTGAGCTGCAAACCCCGAGCTTTGCGCCTCTCTGCCACCAGAGCTGCTGTAAAAATCAGTAGCTTATCCTTTTCTTGGGGGGTCAAATGCATAATTTCCTCAATGTCATGTATTCCAGACTCTGGGCAAACAGACAGGTCTTTGCCACGCATGCTGACGTAAACGCTGCCAGATCGCGATAAAGCAGGAACGGGCTTCGGCCGTAGACGATCCTCGATAACGTGCCACCAACCCCTCCGGCAAACGACTGATGCCCATCTCTCCCTGACGACTCTGAGACTGCCACCACTGGCAACAATCCTCAAGTAATTCTCGTGTCACCGTCAGACCGATCCAGACCAGCGTGCCGATAACTGCTTCGCCCCGGAGCCCGAGTTGCGAATCCAGCAGGGCGCAACCACCCTGAAGCTGCTGACGATCAATCCAAAGCGGTTTATCACCTCTCCACACTTCTGTTGCCGATTGCCAGTGTCCCTCTGAAAAGCGCTCCCCAGCAGCGGTTCTACCGAAACGCACGATATCCCAGCCTAGCCAATGCGCGTTAGAGGCCAGATCAACCCGGGAATGCTGACACCAATTCGCACCATTAAAGACAATGACTTCTTGGGGCAACCATTCCAGATATGCACCCTCTGCTAAACACAACTCCACACGTTGGCTCGCATGCGTCGCACTCCGGTATATTTTTGTAGCTCCAGGACTCGTGAGCAGAACCTGAGCGTTTTCACGCAAGTCCACCATCACATGCAGTTTGTCGTCATTAGCAACGCCGCCCGGTGGATGAAGAATCACGCCGTGGCAGTGCCTCGGACCCTCTGGATACAAGGGCTTCTGAAAAGCCAGCGGCAAGGAGGCCTCTTGTCGCCGCAACACCGTGTCACCTTGTACACAATCAAAAGAAAGCGATAAGGTGCCGGACCAACTACTCATTCTCAGACCAAGTCCGACCGTATCGCACTAAACATGCAAAGCATTTCTGCAGCCAGATGGGCGCCTGAAATCGCCGTGATTTCAGAATGATCATAGTGCGGTGCCACTTCAACCACGTCCGCTCCAATAAGCTGAATCCCATTCAGACCACGCAAAATGGCTAAGGCTTGCGCATTACTTAATCCGCCGATCACTGGAGTTCCCGTACCAGGAGCTGCCGAGGGATCCAGACAATCAATATCAAATGTTAAATATACCGGTTGGTCTCCAATAATTTCACGGATGCGCGTGACCACTTCAGCAACTGTCAACTCGTGCACTTCCGGAGCAGTAATCTGATGAACACCCATCGTGTCTTCATTCCATGTTCGGATACCAATTTGAACCGATTTATCGACATCTATAAGACCATCTTTAATAGCTTTGTAGAACATTGTACCATGATCAATACTATCCCAGCTAAGATCTGGCCAAGTATCACTATGGGCATCAAAATGAAGCAAACTCAATGGCCGCTTATAGTACTCTGCGTGAGCAATAAGCAACGGATAGGTCACATAATGAGCCACCAAAGCTAAGCATTTTACATCCTTCATAAAGAATATTTTGAGCATGCTCTACAATTGCATTGCTAATATTTAACGGATTATGAGCATCTAATTGCAAATCACCACGGTCTACCACCTGAATTCGTTCAAGAGGCGTAAAACCCCAAGGAAATAGTTTACGTCGACCCAATTGCGCACTAGCTGTCCTGATAGCAGCCGGACCAAAACGCGCTCCAGGTCTATAAGTGGTAGCCAAATCGAAGGGAATACCACTAATAACCACGTCAGGCTTACCAACAAGCTCACTATCACAGCGCATAAAAGTATTGATGGCATTATAAGTATTTAAGGGCATCGTAGCATCACTCTCCAAAGATTACCTGATTTATAGGGCGGTTTCAATTCCGAACTAATGGGGCAAACCGCCTTGTTCACTGAGCTCCCATCGTGGCATCGGACCGCAGATGAAGAAAGGGGACGTTCATCCCATTAGTCATTCTTGAGCGCGCCCTTCTTTACTGCTCTGAGCCATATAGTTCTTAATTCCATAGTCACGTCCGCACCGGTTATTCAATCTTACAAGCAAACATTGTGCCGCAATCTATCTATGATAAATGAGAACACATCAGTTTATAATGCAGAAATAAATATACAGCAGTTAAGTAACTAATTATAATTAATTAAAACTTTTTGCGATGATCACATGTCAGGCTTTGACATTCCTGATCATCCGGCCAAAACCAGTATATTGGTTCGAGTAGTTATCACTGCCACCTGCACGCATGCACGCATGCACGCATGCACTATGTTAGGGAGAAAACAGCCTCCACGCCCCAATTTTGTGCATGAATACTGCATTTCATCAGATCAGCTTCTTATGCCAGAACTCAGCTGCGCCTGCTTCTGGATTGCTATAAGGCGTAAAGCCTGCATTGGAATAGAGCGACTTGGCTGAGTGATTGTATTGCAGCACCTCCAGAGTAACCTTACAGCAACCCATCCGCACCGCTTCTGCACTAATACTCTCGATCAAGGCTCGACCCACCCCCCGCCTCTGATATTTATCAGCCACATAAAGGTCGTGTATATTTAATAATGGTGCACATTGAAAAGTGGAAAACCCTTCTAAGAAAACACTAACTCCAACTGCCTCTTCATTATCCAGATAAGCTAGAAAAGCATGTATCCAAGGCCTCTCCGCTAATTCAGACCAGAGTTTTTTCTGCTGAGAATCTGACAATCTCTTATTTTGGCCCATCGGATGATAGGCATAATCATTCAATAACATAAGAAAGTTATTTTTTCTCAAGCCTGAGTTGAAATCTACCTTCTCAATTCTTGCTGCCATAAGTTTAATCTCCTATGAATACTTACTCTTTTATTATATTTAAATCTTCAAGATAATGATTTGTTTGGCGCGCCTGCACCACTGCCTCCTTAAACAAATCAGCATACATTAGATGTTCTTCATTCTGCAGCCTACTCACATCATTTCCTAATGGATCACATATACAGCTTTTCCCAAAATAATTGAAAAGACTATCATGACCTATATAATTGGCATAAGCCACATAAACAGTATTTTCCTGTGCGCGGGCGGGCACCAACCTTTCCGATACCGACTCATAAGGTGTCATATTGGCTGTAGGGACTATAATCAATTCAGCGCCAGCTAAGGTTAAGGCTCGTGCTACCTCTGGAAATTCGATGTCATAACAAATCGCAAATGAAATTGCAAAGCCCTTTATATTAATTAATGGACTCAAATGATGTCCTGCTGAAAACTGTTCACGGTCTACATTACCAAACAAATTTACCTTGCGGTAGGTAATAAGGATATCACCCCTAGCACCAATACAATTTACTGCATTGTAACAATGACCTGACCCGTCTGATTCAGGATACCCATAAACAATCGTAAGTCCATTTTCAAGAGCGATCCGTGAAATAGCCTGCGCAGAATTTCCATCGTAAGCTTCTGCAAGGCTGTGAGTCAGATTTGAACCCAACACGTAGCCGGTAAGATACATCTCTGGAAAAATCAGAATATCCAAATTATTAGACTTTGCGATTCTTACTACATTTCGCATTTTATTGATATTTTTGGTCACATCTGGTTCTCCAGGACTACATTGATAAACCCCAATTCTTAGCATGCTGACTGTGTTCATTATGTCCCTCATTGATGTATTAAATATCAATTTTAAATCATTACTAAAATTAAACATAGTTAATGAAGCTTTACGTTCGTCACATTCTTATCTGGCAATACGTATAAGCACTCAATTTTATATGTTATTTTTTCTAGAGCATCCCGTGGGATGAAGCAATCCACCATCCGTATCATGCAGTAATCCTATGTAAATTAATAAGTTATTCATAGAACTTTGATTCAGAACTTCTGAAGCTGTAGCAACTACCTATGATTGTGCAATCCATAGCATTTTTTGACCTCAACAACGTAAAGCATATTTTGTGCCATATATTGATGATGATTAGTCTCTTCAGTTATGATGCCTGTCAGGGTAGATACCGTTTAAAGCCTATGCAAGAGCTTTTCTAGGATCGAATGAGTGTCCAGATTTCAGACCCACATAGGCGATATGAAGGATCTTACGCATGACAGCAATAACCACCTGCATAGGGCGCTTACCTCAGTCGAGCAAGCGGTGGCGGAAAGCCATAATTACCGGATTGTAGCGTTTGGCGGTGAGCACCGACATGTACACAGCATTTCGCAGGAGCACATTGCCGATCTTCGCAATAGGGCTTTTCCCGGCCCACTGGCCAGATTGTCGGATACGTGGATTGAGCACTGTATAAGCGAACCATTATTTTCTAAGCAGAATTGAACTGCCGCTGATTTTGAGGAGGCCTTTTACACCTAAAATCGGCTGCTCGCTCTTCAGATTGCATCAATGAGTTATGTGGGATTGATGTCGATACCGGATTGCGAGACGGTACTAGCAGCAAAGCATATAAAAGTATTAAAGTTCATGAAACGTAAAATCAATAACTTGTGCCGTGCCAATGAAATTCTGAAGTTGACCAGTGCAATTTTTGTCCAAACTGCTATAAAACAGCGAGCGTCTCGCCAAAGCGAATGTTGCACTCTCCGTTAGCAGCAAGGACGACGACGATGGCAACGCCCTAGCCGAGACGGTCAATGGGCTATACAAGGCGGAACTTATTCTTAGGCGCGGCCCGTGTGAAGAACATGGGAAGCGAAAGAACTGCGGTTCACTCTTACGCTTTACCACGCCCATAATAAACCTGCGCCACATAGCGCCCTCGCCCGTCACCATGACCAAGATCCTAGGCAACGAGGACGAGGGCTTCCCGCAGGCCATAGCCGCTCTCCCGGTAAAAGGTCATGGCCTGATTGGCCCAAGCATAACGAAGCGCATGAGAGGCTTTCGCCCCCCTGAGTCCAACCTTGCGCAACATGCGGTGATATCGGTCATAGGCCGACTTCAGCGTGCCGCTGTTGCCGTTGATGAGGTAACTGGCCTGATTCTGGTTCAGCACTTGTTGTGCAAAGCGGATAGATTCTAGGGCGCTTTCTTCATTTATCACATGCTGTTTTCGAGGTCGGCCCCCCTTGGTCCCCTCGATGACGTGGATGGCGCTTTCTTTCAGCACTTCTTGCTCCCAGCGGATGAGAGTATCTGCTCTGGGGCGTAATGCCTCCAATGCCCGAAGTCCGAGCTTCCTTTGCAGGGTCATCACGGCAGCCACACCGCCGGTAGGGTCCAGTTGCAGCACCTGCGCCCATGCCTCTTGGTAATGAGCGTCATCAATGGCTTCATGAGTTCCATCCCGGGAGGCGCCCGACAGGCCGAGCGCGGCATTGCTCAAATCTCGATGTTCGGCAAAGGGGCCCCGCCCGGCGGCAGTCAGCACCGTTCGGAGCGCCGCCATGGTATTTTGCCGGGTTCTTAGTCCGAGGTTTCGCTGACCGAGTGCGTCTATGTAGCCTTTGATCTGCCTTACCTTGATATCTTCAATATGACGGGTCTGGATATTCTGTTGCCGTAGGTACCGACAAAACGCTTTAACGACCCGTTCCCGATGCTCTCGCGTGCGCAGTGCACCGCCGGCGTTGCGTGCCGTGCGTAACATTTCATTTTGTAACGACATAACGCTTCTCCCTATTAAAAGCACACTTAAAAAACATAACGGCGGGCGAGCAGTAGGCTGAGGTGGATTGCATGTGTATTAGAGAACGCACTACCCGCACCTTCCGATGCGCTCAGCCTGAATCATCACGCCCGCCGAATGAATCCGGTGAGTTTTGGAGGGTGACGTAGCAGACCGTGGTCCGTACGCCGCTTACGCGGAACACCCTTACCCCGGTGAGGGGGTACTCGTTAGTGATGATTCGTATGCGTAGTTGCGTCCTTGAGGCCCTTGGCCTTTCCGATTAAAAATCCGTTATCGCGCCGGTCCTCTGGCGTGGGTTGCATGGGCATTCTTGACTGCAGAATGCGGTGACATTTTGCGCGTTTGGTCTTGCGACCAGATAAGCGCTGCATTTGAGCCCTGTTTTCCTTGGCGTCACTTTGCGTGCGCACGGCACGCGGGATATCGCGTTTTATCGTCCACTTCGAGTACTGCGTAATCATCTTCATCTCCTGAGACGAGTCATGCTCGTCGGTTTTCTGGCCAGCGGGCTGGCGTTTTCGGTTTCGGCGGGTTCCCCGTCGAGATGACGGACTCTGTCCGTTTAATAACTTCACGCATTGGTGAAGCAGGTCATCGAGCATATCGCCCTCGTAAGCGGTCCTATCCGGACAGGAAAATCTTCAGGTGCTACTCCCTGATCAATGCAATGTAGGTATGGTATGCCGCGAGAGGGGCTGTGCGTGCGTGATTACCGCGTCATTTTTGCAGGTTATGCGTGGGAATCTTCAAGGCGCTGTGATTTGAGAAAAAACCGCGCGAAATTTCTCCAAAATCGGTGTGGTAATTTGTAATTGTCCTCGACGCCGGGTTGAGGCTGAAAAAATCTTGGAGGTTTTTTATGACGACGAACAAAACTTCTTCCTGTACTGGATGGGTGTTAGCCACCACCTTTTTGGGTATCAGTCTGGTTATCCTGACCGCGATGTTGGCTTATCGGCGCTATCCGGAAATGGGATGGCTACTTCCAGCGCTGGGTGCCTCTATCTGGGTCAGTACATCGCTCTTTTGGCTGGCTGGCAAACTGCAACGGGAGCAGCCTGGAAACGATATCCATCCCCTAATATATTTTTTATCCGCGTTTTTTACATTGACGATCGGTGGTTTTCTGTTTGCTGCTGCGGTCTATCAGCCGCTTGCGCACTGAGTGACGACTTATTGAGGGTCAAACAGCGCTGATTAGGAGCATATAAGCAGCAACTCCTGCCGCTCCTCCATCTCTCCTTCGCCGCCATCTCCCCGTTGAGCGGTGGGATGGCGATGGGGGATTGGTCATTAAGCGATAAGGTGGGGATATTCAGAATGCAGAAAGTGGCAACGC
>Ga0172382_10003135_pt1 | contig 26560 bp, 26 predicted proteins | sample Leawel138RmetaG_FD_122245 | JGI IMG/M metagenome (GOLD analysis project Ga0172382, IMG submission 122245) | Leachate microbial communities from a municipal landfill in Southern Ontario, Canada - Leachate well 138R metaG | ecosystem: Engineered > Solid waste > Landfill > Unclassified | place...
CAGTACCGCGCCAGCGATGAAGCCAAGCGCGGCAAGATGTTCGGCTTCTTCGTCGGCCAGGCGATGAAGGCATCGAAGGGCAAGGCCAACCCGCAGCAGGTCAACCAGCTGCTCAAGCAGAAACTGGAAGGCTGAGTTTTGTCTGTCGTCAATGCCCTCCTTCGCATCCGTCCCAGCCGCGTCGGCACTCTGCCGGCGCGGCTGGGACGGGTACTGCTCACCTCGATACTGTTGCTGCCCGGCTGCTCGGCCATCGGCGACAGCCTGAACGACAGCGACGGTGGCCTGTCCTACAGCGCCGAGGGTCGCGCCTCCTACTATTCCTCGCGCCTGCATGGCCGGCGTACCGCCAGCGGCGAACCCTACGACGAAACAGCGATGACCGCCGCCCATCCGAGCCTGCCGTTCGACGCCCAGCTGTGCGTCACCAACCTGTTCAATGGCCGCAGCACCGTGGTGCGGGTGAATGACCGCGGTCCGTTCGTGGGCAACCGCATCATCGATCTCTCGCTGGCTGCCGCCAAGGAACTGGGCATGCTGCGCGCGGGCACTGCCCGGGTCAAGGTGCAAACCTGCGATATGGAGTCCTGAGCCGGGCATCGGCAGCCCGGTTGCTATACTCTCGGCGAAGCGCTGCCGCCACCCGGCAGCACTCATTCGTTCGGGCCCAAGGAGCTTCCCCGCATGTCGGAACCCACCAGACCACGCCTCTGGAACACCACCATTCTGTTGCCGGTATTCATCCCGGCGTTCTTCTTCATCCTGCTGCTGGTCGTAGGCACCGCCAGCCGGCCCGAGCTGGCCGGGGAGCTGTTCAGCTCGGTGCTGGGCTACATCACCAATACCTTCGGCTGGTTCTACATGCTCTCGGTGGCGATTTTCCTGGTGTTCATCGTCATCGTGGCCATGAGCAAATGGGGCCACATCAAGCTCGGGCCCGACCATGCCGAGCCGCAGTACAGCTTTCCCTCCTGGTTCGCCATGCTGTTCTCCGCCGGTTATGGCATCGCCCTGCTGTTCTTCGGGGTGGCCGAGCCGGTGCTGCACTATGCCGACCCGCCGGAGGGCGCGGAGGGCCTGACAGTGGATGCAGCCAAGCAGGCGATGCAGATCGCCTTCTTCCACTGGGGCTTTCATATCTGGGCGATCTACGGCCTGACCGGCCTGGTGCTAGCCTACTTCTCGTTCCGCCACGGCCTGCCGCTGTCGATTCGCTCGGCGCTGTACCCGCTGATCGGTGAACGTATCTATGGGCCGATCGGGCATGCAGTGGATACCTTCGCCATTCTCGGCACCATGTTCGGCATTGCCACCACACTGGGCCTGTCGGTAGCGCAGATGAACGCCGGGCTCAATTACCTGTGGCCATCGATACCACTGAGTACCGGGGTGCAGATCGCCTGTATCGCGGTGATCACGCTGCTGACCATGGGTTCGGTAGTGGCCGGGATGGACAAGGGCATCAAGAACCTGGCGATGCTCAACATGATCATCGCCACCGCGCTGATGCTGTTCGTGTTTCTGGTCGGACCGACGATCTTCATCCTGGAGACCTTCCTGCAGAATACCGGCAGCTACCTGAACAATATCGTCGAGCGTACCTTCAACCTGCAGGCCTATTCGCGCAGTGACTGGATCGGCAACTGGACGTTGTTCATCTTCGGCTGGACCATCGCCTGGGCGCCCTTCGTCGGCCTGTTCATCGCCAAGATCAGCCGCGGCCGGACCATTCGCCAGTTCGTCTTCGGGGTGATGCTGGTACCGACCCTGTTCACCTTCTTCTGGTTCTCGGTGTTCGGCGACACCGCCCTGCACATGATCATCAACCAGGGTTATAGCGAGCTTATCGATCAGGTGAAGGCCGACAATGCCATTGCCCTTTTCAAGTTGCTGGAGCAATTGCCTCTCACCTCGGTGGTTTCTTTCATAACGGTACTGCTGATCGCGCTGTTCTTCGTTACCTCAGCCGATTCCGGGGCGCTGGTGGTCGACTCACTGGCCTCTGGCGGGGCGCTGGCCACACCGGCCTGGCAGCGTGGCGGCTGGGCCATCCTCAGCGGTGTGCTGGCCTCGGTGCTGCTGGTGGCCGGCGGACTCAAGGCGCTGCAGAGCATGGCCATCGCCAGTGCCCTGCCGTTTGCCATCATCATGCTGCTCTCGGCACTGGGCATGTGGCGCGCACTGATCATCGAAAGCCACCACCAGCAGGTCAACCTGCAGTCGAACCGCGGCAGCAGCGGCCAGACCGGCTCGCCATGGAAGAAACGCCTGGCGGGCATCGTCAACTATCCGAAGAAGGATGAGGTGGAGCAGTTCATCAAAGGTCCGGCATTGACCGCCATGATCCGGGTGGCCAAGGGGCTGCAGGCGCAGTCCTGGCCGGCAGAGGTGCATTACGACGAGGAAAACCTTCGCGCCTATCTGGAGGTCATCGTGCCGGAACAACTGGACTTCCTGTACGAGATCCGCCTGCGTGACTACCTGCTGCCGGCCTTTGCCCATCCGGAGACCGGGGAAACCGCCGACGAGGACAGCTACTACTACCGGGCCGAGGTGTTCCTGCGCCGGGGCGGGCAGGCCTATGACGTCTACGGTTATGATGGCCAGGAGATCATCAGCGACATTCTCGACCACTTCGAGAAGTACCTGCACTTCCTGCATCTGTCACCGGGCGGGCTGCCATGGAACATGGCCGAGCATGACGAACTGCTGAATACACCGAAGGAAGAGTGAGCGCTGCGCGGGTCGTCGGCATGGCGACCCGCGCAGATGAGGCCTGCTACTGCTGCAGGATGCGGATGACTTCCTGATCCTTGAAGATGCGCGACAGCGCATCGCTCATGACCTCGGTCACCAGGCGGGTATTGGTCGCCTGGTTCGGCGCATAGCCGAAACGATGCTGCGCCGAGGCGCTGTAGCGACCATTGTAGCGCTGGTTCATCGAGCGCACCTCGGTGGCGAATACCGCAGAGATGTCCGCCTGAGTGACATACACGCCCTCCTGCGGCGAAACGTAGGACAACTCCGCCAGGCTCACCACCAGGCTGTTGGCATTGGGCGTCCCCTCCGGCACCACCTGAAAGCCCAGCTTGCCGAGCGCCTGCTCCACCTGCTGGCGCAGATGGGGCACGGTCTGGGCGCTGAGGGTCAGGTTGCTGGAGTCGGGATAGATGCCGCCGCGGGTGCCCAGCACCGGCGATGAGCGACTATCCTTGACAGTGACCACCACCGGCTGCTGACGCGCAACCTGGCTCAACGGCGCAGTCACGCTGGGCGTCACGTTCAATTGCTGCGGGCTGTGGGCACAGCCGGCCAGCACCAGGGCCAATCCCGCTACCGCCAGCCAACCCAGATGTTTCAACATGCTTGCACTCCTTTCAGCGATGACAGAGATACAGAATGACAGATGATTCCAGAGCCGCCAGGTCAGGCTGGACGCGCGCCCACTGCTTCCAGCGCCGCCACGTAGTCCTCGGCCTGGGCATGTCCACTGATGACCTGCAGGAAGGTCCTGCCCTCGGCATCCAGCGCGTTCACATCATGGCCAGCGGCCTGGAACATCTCCAGGAAGCGGGCGAAGTCATGCGCCCGCAGGCCCCGATAGGCGCGCGTCAACATGTAATGGTCAACGGGCTCGTCAGCCTCACGCGGACGGAAACTCATGAACACGGCAACCTGCTCATCGGTCATGGGCTCGCCAACCACCTTTTTCTTGTCTTTGCGCACGAACAATCCCTCATGTGAATACGTAAGGGCCAAATTGTAACCATCCGGCCGCGCCGCCACCAGCTTAGAGTCTGTTGGCGACAGACTGCTCAGGGGACGCTGACCGGCCCGGCGTGGATATCCGCCCATACCGTCCCGTTGCCATAGAAGCGTGCCTGCACGAAATGCGGGCCTGGGCCTTCGAGCAGGCCGGTCAGCGCCTGCAGATAACTCAGCGGATAGTACAGGGTCAGCGTCTGGGCCTGCTGATCGTGCCTGGCCGGCGGCAGGCTACCCGCACCGTCGATGAAGCCGATACGCACACTGCGCAGCGCGCCACCACGCAGCAATGAACGACCTTCGACGAACAACCACAGGCTGCTTTCCTGACTGCGGCCGGAGTTGCCCTGGCGTGACTCGCTGGCCACGGTCATGCGATAGCTGTCGATCTGCAGCAACAGCTGTTCGGGGCGATCCTGACGGGCCGCATAGCGGTCCGGCGGCATGAACTCTTCGTGCGGCAGGCTCTGCGGGGCGGCACCCACTACACCTGTAAGCGCAGCGAGGAGTATGCTTGTGAGTACCTTGGTGCCAATTTTCATGGGGCAGACTTCCCGAGCAGACACAAAGATCTGTTGTGGCAGCCGCGCCCAGCGTTGTCAACACAGGAAACACTATGAGCAGTTCTTCCTTTCGAGTGCCGCTGTTCGCCGCCTTGCGCGACAGCTTCCGGCAGGGCTATTCCCTGGCCAGCCTGCGCAGCGATGTACTGGCCGGCATCACCGTCGGCATCATCGCCATCCCACTGGCCATGGCACTGGCCATCGCTGTGGGTGTGGCGCCGCAGCATGGCCTGTACACCGGTATTGTCGGCGGACTGATCATCGCCATCTGTGGCGGCTCGCGCTTCAATATCTCCGGGCCGACCGCCGCCTTCGTGGTAATCCTGCTGCCGATCACCCAACAGTACGGCCTGGGTGGCTTGCTGCTGGTCACCCTGATGGCCGGGGCAATCCTGCTGGCGCTGGGGCTGGCACGCATGGGCAATCTGATCCAGTTCGTGCCCTACCCGGTAGTGATGGGCTTTACCGCCGGTATCGGCATCGTCATCGCCACCCTGCAGATCAAGGACTTCTTCGGCCTGCAGGATATCGGCCAGCACAGCAATTATATCGAGCAATTGCAGGCCCTGGCCGGCGCGCTACCCTCGATCAGCACTGGCGACACGCTGGTCGGCGCTGCCACCCTGGCGACGCTGATCCTCTGGCCACGCCTGACTCGACGCGTTCCCGGACACCTGGTCGCACTACTGGCCGGCAGCCTGCTGGGTCTGCTGCTGATGACGCTGCAGATACCGGTGGCGACCCTCGGCGCACGCTTCAGCTATGAGCTGGACGGCGTCATACATGCCGGCATTCCGCCCTTTGCCCCGCACTGGGTGCTGCCATGGCGGCTGCCCGGTGCCGATGGCCAGCCGTTGCTGGTCAATTTCGAGATGCTGCGCCAGTTGCTGCCGTCGGCCATGGCGGTGGCCATGCTCGGCGCCATCGAGTCGCTGCTGTGCGCGCTGGTCGCCGACGGTATGGCCAATACCCGGCATGACCCCAATGCCGAGCTGCTGGGCCAGGGACTGGGCAACCTGGTGGTACCCTTCTTCGGCGGCATCACCGCTACCGCGGCGATCGCCCGCACCGCCACCAGCGTGCGCAGCGGCGCCCGCTCGCCGATCGCCGCGGTGGTGCATGCGCTGGTCATGCTGCTGGCGGTGGTACTGCTGGCCCGGCTGTTCGCCTGGCTGCCGATGGCCTCGCTGGCAGCCATGCTGCTGATGGTGGCCTGGAACATGAGCGAAGCACCACGGGTATTGCATCTGCTGCGGGTCGGGCCGCGCCAGGATGTGCTGGTGCTGCTGATCTGCCTGCTGCTGACCGTGCTGTTCGACATGGTGCTGGCGGTGGGGGTGGGCTTGCTGCTGGCCTCGGCGCTGTTCATCCGGCGCATGGCCGCGCTGAGTGGCGGCGGCGCACAGCTGCGCGGCAGCGAGGGGCCGCTGGCTGACCTGCCGGACAGCGTCGTGCTGTACTCCATCCAGGGCCCGATGTTCTTCGCCGCCGCCGACAAGGCGCTGGAAGCCATCAGCCGCTTCGATAGCGGGGTTCAGCATATGGTGATCGATATGCGCTCGGTGCCGAGCATGGACATGAGCGCCCTGGTGCTGTTCGAGAAGGCGTTGCAGGACCTTCATCGGCGCGGCATTCGGGTGTATCTGGTCGGGGTCAGGGCGCAGATCAGGCTCAAGCTCCGGCGCGCCGGACTCGATGCCCGGCGCGATGTGCGCAGCTTCGCCGCCACACCGCAACTGGCGGCGCAGTTGATCAGGGCGAAGCTGGCTGAAACTGGCGCAGAGCAGTCGGGCTGAACAGCGCTGTCAGTGGTCCTTCAGCGCGTAGATGCCGGCGGCGTTGCGCCAGTAGCCCTTGTAGTCGAGGCCGTAGCCGAACACATAGCGGTCCTCGACATCCAGCCCGGTAAAGTCGGCGCGCAGGCCGGGATAGGCCTTGCGGTCATGGGTCTTGTCCAGCAGCACGGCAGTCAACACCTGCTCGGCGCCAGCATCACGGCAGTATTCGACGATCGCCGCCAGGGTATGCCCCTCATCGAGGATGTCATCGATGATCAATACCGTACGGCCAACCAGCGAATGCTCGGCACGGGCCTTCCAGAACAGCTCACTGCCGGACAGCTTGTTGCGGTAGCGGGTCGCGTGCAGGTAGCCCACCTCCATCGGGAAGGCGAGCCGGGTCAACAGCTGGCCGGCGATGATCAGGCCGCCATTCATCACGCTGTAGACGATCGGATTGCTGTCCTGCATGGTCTGGGTGATCGCCGCGGCCATCTGGTCCATGGCCGCCTCGACCTGCTGCTGCGTGTACAGGCAATCCGCCTCGTTCATGACCTGCCTGACGTGCTCGAGATCAAGGGACATGCATAGCCTCCGGGGGCATCGGAAAAGCGAGGCAAAATACTGCACCTGCTACAGCCATGCAAGCGATGTGACGCACCATCGCAGATAACCGGATGACCGGCACCGGACATTGGTTTACGCTATCAGCGTATTTGGCCCGCCCCCTGGAACCCCTCAATGAACATCCAAGAAATTCGCCACCCTCTGATCCGCCACAAGCTCGGCCTGATGCGTCGCAACGATATCAGCACGAAGAATTTCCGCGAACTGGCGCAGGAGGTTGCCGCCCTGCTGACCTACGAAGCGACCAAGGACATGCCGGTTGAAAATCACACGATTGACGGCTGGTGCGGCGATGTCAGCGTCGAACGGCTGGCCGGCAAGAAGATCACCGTGGTGCCCATACTGCGTGCCGGCCTCGGCATGCTCGACGGCGTGCTGAGCCTGATCCCCAGCGCCAAGGTCAGCGTCATCGGCATGGTGCGCAATGAACAGACCCTGGAAGCCGACACCTATCTGGAAAAGCTGGTCAGCGAGCTGCACCAGCGCCGTGCCCTGATCATCGACCCGATGCTGGCCACCGGCAGCTCCATGATCGGCACCATCGACATGCTCAAGCGCGCAGGCGCCCATGAGATCCGCGCACTGGTGCTGGTGGCTGCTCCGGAAGGCATCAAGCGGGTGAATGCCGCCCATCCGGATGTGGAGATATTCACCGCCTCTGTGGATGAAGGGTTGAACGAACATGGCTACATCATCCCCGGCCTGGGCGATGCCGGTGACAAGATCTTCGGTACCCGGCAGAAGGACGCCCATTGATGCAGCAGGACATGAGTACCACCGGCTGGCGCAGCGTGCTGGCCGGTTCCCAGATACTCTTCGTCGCCTTTGGTGCCCTGGTCCTGATGCCGCTGATCACCGGCATGCATCCGAGTGTGGCGCTGTTCACCGCTGGCCTGGGCACCCTGATATTCCACTTTGTGACCCAGCGCCAGGTACCGGTCTTCCTCGCCTCCAGCTTTGCCTTCATCGCCCCCATCCTGTACAGCAATCAGACCTGGGGCCTGCCAGCCACCCTCGGTGGACTGGTCGCTGCGGGTATGGTGTACCTGTTGTTGAGCCTGGCGGTACATCTGCGCGGGCCGGGCTTCATCCACCGCCTGCTGCCGCCGGTGGTGATCGGTCCGGTGATCATGGTGATCGGCCTCGGGCTGGCTTCCACCGCGGTCAACATGGCCTCCGGCAAGTCCGGCGACGGCAGCCTGCAGGTGATGGACTATTCCACCGCACTGCTCATTTCACTCGCTTCGCTGATCACCACATTGCTGGTCGCCGTCTATGCCCGGGGCCTGTTCCGCCTGGTGCCGATCATGGCCGGCGTGCTGGTCGGCTACACGCTGGCCTGGGCACTGGGAGAGGTGGACTTCACCAGCGTCGACAATGCCGGCTGGCTGGCCATGCCGGGCTTCGTGTTCCCCGAATTCCACCTGGCCGCCATCCTGTTCATGATCCCGGTTTCCATTGCCCCGGCGATCGAGCATATCGGTGACGTGATGGCGATTGGTGCGGTGACCGGCAAGGACTATGTACGCAAGCCCGGCCTGCAGCGTACGCTGCTGGGCGATGGCCTGGGCACCTCAGCCGCGGCCTTCTTCGGCGGACCGCCGAGCACTACCTATTCCGAAGTGACCGGCGCCGTGATGCTCACCCGCAACTTCAATCCGCTGGTGATGATCTGGGCCGCCGTCTTCGCCATCGGACTGGCGTTCATCGAAAAATTCGGTGCCGTCCTGCTGGGCATTCCGTTACCGGTGATGGGTGGCATTCTGTGCCTGCTGTTCGGCTCGATCGCCGTGGTCGGCATCAATACCCTGATCCGTCATCAGGTCGACCTGTCCGAAGCGCGCAACCTGTGCATCGTATCGATCACCCTGGTCTTCGGTATCGGCGGCATGGCCATCGGCAACCAGACAGTCACTCTGCAGGGCATCAGTCTGTGCGGCATCGTCGCCATTCTGCTGAACCTCATCCTGCCGGCGACCAGGCCCGATCCGGCCGCCCCCACAGCCGACTGAGCGATCAGCGGCGCCAGCACTTCCGATCGGTCGGTGTGCGCTGACCGACCTGATTCAGCGTATAGCTGGCGCAGGCATCCCCGGCCATGATACCGCCGGGGACCGCCGTTGCGGTCAGGGTGAAACTCTCGGCAGCCAGGGTCGGCACTATGCTGAATACCGCATTGCCGGTAGCCGGGCTCTGGCTGGCCAGGCCGCTGACCGTGCCGCTGTCATACCCCCCGTGACGGGTGTAGTGCCGTTCCAGCAGCTGGGCGTTTTCCAGCAGCACTGCGGTTACCTCGGCGCGCCGGGTCTGGCGCACATGCTCCTGATAGGACGGCAGCGCGATCGCCGCCAGGATACCGATCACCACTACCACGAGCATCAGCTCGATCAGGGTGAACCCCCGCTGTGCTTTTCTCGACATGCACCCTCCCCTCATTGCAGCTGCCGCCACATGATGCGATTGAACTGGCAATGGGGCCGACCGGAAACCACCGCGACATCGCTGGAACCCTGCACCAGATAGATTTCACCGCTGCAGCCGGCCGGCATTCCGTCCTCATCCCGGTCCATGACGCTGAGATCGCCCGGCAGACCGATGTCCAGCTCCAGGCCTGCCGCCGGCAGGTCGGCATCGTCGATGCGCCGGTCGCCGTTGGTGTCCAGTATCTGCCTGGCCGGCATGCCACCATTGCTCAGCGACACCGCCATCAGCCAGCCACCGGCCTGGGTCAGGCAAGGGTCGTCGACATCGGTCCTGATGAAACCGGTGGTAAACAGCACCCGGGCATTCTTGATCACGAAGTCCCGGGTTACCCGCTCGCCCTGGGCCTGGCTGTTGTGAATCAGCGGCAGATACCAGCCATGCTGGCTGCTCCAGTCCACTGTGTTGGAGGTTACCGTGCGTACCGCCTGGCCGCTGTCGGGATCGGTGGTAAGCGAAGCGATGCGCTGCTCCTGCAGCGCCGCGGGTGTCAGTCCGCCCACCGGCAACGCTGGCACATCCAGCACGGCATAGAACGCCTGGGTGCCAGTGTCGGTCAGGTCCGCTGCTTCCATGAACTTGCCGGTGCCGAACAGCACCAGATCCCGGTCGGTGTTCATGCTCGGATGCAGTTGCGGTTGTACCGTGATCGGCTGGCCGGCGGCAGCGGTGAACAGCGGCTTACCATCGTGTGCCACCGCCCAGTGGGCCGCATCCGCCTGGTGCAGGTCGAATTTCCACAATTGGCCATGCAGATCACCGGCGAACGCTGCTCCCACCTCGCCAGCCGCATCGAACTGCAGCACCGGTGCGGACAGGCCATTGCCCTGCACCACTCCCGGGCGAGCGCTGACCTCCAGTTGCCTGAGCAGCACACCGGTCTGCAGGTCGAACACCAGTAGCGCTGCACCATCGGCGGTGCTGCCATAGCCGTTGCCGGTGATCAGCACCGGGGTACCATGCAGCCGCGTTATCACCGGTCTGCCGTAGACATGCCCGATCGCCTCACTCTGGCTGGCATTGACCTCCCACAGCGCACCGCGCGCCGCATCGCCACGAACCGCATCGAACAGGCGCAGAACGAACAGTCCCTTGCCACCGGCACCCAGGCCACCCGCCGCCAGGGTGCTCCACTGGCCACCCAGTTCGGCATCGGCGACCACCAGGCGACCATCGACCCCGGAACGGTGGTGATTGCCGTTGCCGTAATCGGAGCGCGCACGTATACCCAGGCCGACCTGCAGCGCCGCCGGCAGGTAGGAGTACAGATGGTTGCCGGCGGTGTCGAACAGGCGCACAAAGCCGTCATTGGCACCGACCAGCAGCGCTTCGGCCATAGCGCTGCGCCGTTGCTGCAGATACGCAGCATAGTCCGCGCCCTGGTTGATGGTCAGAGCCTGGTGCCCTGCTCCAACCAGCACCGGGGCGGAATTGATGATATTGCCCAACAGCCGGCTGCGGCTACGCAGCTCGGCATCCCGGCTGCCGCGGGTCCAGTCGAGCAGGCGCTGCGCGGCATCGCTGCCCGTCAGACCGGCCGTCATCGCCTCGGCATCCAGCGCCACCTGCTGTTCGCCAGACAGCAGCGCCCAGGTATTGCCGCCCAGCGTGACGGCACCAGCGGCTGTCCCGCCCTCGGCATTGCGCCAGGTCTGGAAAGTGCCCCCCGCTGCGCCCGGTACAAAAGTCTGGTCGGTGCTCCACAGCAAGGTATCAGGCTCACCATCGGCATTCATCTGGTAGGCGCGCAGGCTGCCGCTCCAGTCGCTGGGGTCGAACTGCGTCTGGTAGTAACGACTGACCCCGGCACTGAGCTGCTGGCTGTCACTCACCGCACCGCCGCCAGAGCCTGCCGCGGCGCTGATCTCCTGCAGGGCGCTGCTCAGTGCCTGCTGCAGTTGCTGGCGATCGCTGGCAGTGAAGTAGCGGCCATTGCCCGCGCTCGCCGCCTGACTGAGGCGGACATCGTCCAGGGCAAAGCCGACGGTATAGGTTTGCAGGTTCTGCAACGGGAAGCGCGGATCATTCCAGCTCTGTCCGGCCTGGTCGGTGCCGCTGCTGCGCAAGTCGGTTTCATAGGCGAAGCGGGCGATATCATCCAGGTAGAAGGTGCCGCCTTCGGTGCTGTCCTGTGCGCCAGCGGTGACATCGGCGCCGTCCCCATCCCAGTCGGGCAGGTTGAAGTTGCCGGCCAGCCGCGGATTGTTGCCGTCCGGCTCCTGCGCCAGCGTGGTGGGAAATTGACTGTCATGGGTGGGCAGGCCGTCGGTCACCACCAGACCGAAGTTCTTCTGGCAGCGATACTGGATCGGACTGTGGAACACCTCGCGCTGCGACTCGGCCAGGGTTTGCGGGTAGAACGCCCGCATGCCGCGCAGATAACGGGTGATCTCATAATAGGACTCGGCCAGCGGGGTCCAGGTAAGGCTGCCCCTGGTGCTCGGATTCAACCCGTCCAACGCCCGGTTGAGCGCATCGAAGCGGGCGATGCCGGCAGCGCTGTGCGGGTCGATGCTGCCCGCCTCCACTTGCAGTTGCCCTCCCGGGCCACTGTCATTGGGCAGTGACTGACGAAAGGTAAACAGTCCGAAGCGCAGGTCGCGATTGGCCGCGATCACGTCCTTGGTGACGTCCCGGGCAATGTCCAGACGCGTTTCGCTGCCGATGGAGTTCAGCACCATGCTCGAGGAATTGTCGAACAGCACCAGCACGTTGGGCGGTACGACCGAGGCAGATAATATCGGCCCGCTCAAGGGAGCGAAGGCCTGCGCCGGCAGAGCCGTGCACAGCCCCAGCGCCAGCCCGGCGACAGCCGCCTGACAGCGGTGCAGGTTACATCCGTGTAAAGGCATAGACACTCTCCAGAACCGTACGGGTAGCCCCCTTGTGACTGACCACCGAGATCCGATACAGGGTGCTCGGCGCCCCGGCGGCCAGATTCGCCGGCATGACGCTGTCACCCAGCCGCACGATGCGGTACCAGGCCCGCGCGTCATTGCCGGCCACCGCAACCGGTAACGCACTCCAATCGGCAGCCGGGGCGCTCAGATGGTCCGGATCGAGTGCGGCAACTGGCAGCTCGCAGCCAGCCTGGACGCATACCAGCAACGGCAGCATCAGTTCATTAGCGCGGACCTGCTGTTCGATGTAGCGCAGGCCGCTTTCCGCGGCCTGGAAGCTGTCGTTCTTGAGTTTGACGTTATGCGCCATGCGCTCCTGACTGGTAGAGATACCGATGCCCGCCACCGCGGTCAGGGTCAGCATCAGCAGCAGAACCAGGCTGATGATCAGGGCACTGCCTGCCTGGCGCCGTGTTGAACCTGTAAACATGATCCGCTCCTGTTCCATTCAATCCAGCCGGTTGCGCAGCGCGGTGACCAGGGTGTACTGCTGCACCCTGACCTTGCCGTCATCGGTACTGGCCGGACTGTCACTGAGACCCAGGGCAAGGCGCACACTGCGAATGCGCGCACTGTCCTCGGTTGCCACCGTGGCCAGGTAACTGCCGTCCACCTGCCGCTGCGCGGCATCGGCGGCCAACCCGAAGCGCACGTCGAAGGCCGCCACGTTGTCGATCAGTACCTCGAAGTTGCCAGTGCCGTTGAGGCGGGTCTGCACCGCATGTTGCGCCAGCCGGTACTCGATCTGGCGTACCGGGATCAGCAGGTCGCCAGGGCCGGCCTGCAGACGGTCGGTGCCGCTGACAATACGCAGCTCGTTCAGGCAGTTGCTCGCCAGCAACCACTGCGCGCCATAGTCCGAGGCCCTGTGGCTGCCGCCGAACGCAGTGCTGGCATACACCGGCACCGCGGTGACTACCTTGAGCACACCGTCGGCAAAACTGATGGGTTGGGCAAAGTCCACTGGCAGTTGGCTGCGGGTAGCGGCAGGCAGGCGGGCCAGATCCAGACAACCGAACATGCCGGCCTGGCGCAGATCGCGGCTGATACGGGTCAGCACGAAGCGGGCATTCTCCTGCAACGCGGCGCTATGCTGCTGCACCACGAAGCTCTGCTTGCCGGCAATGAATATCTGCGACACGCCAAGCACCAGGATCAGCCCGAGGGTCATGGCGATCATCAGCTCGACCAGCCCGAAGCCGCGCTGTGCGCCTACCGGCGCGAGACCGCTCACAGGTCACCCCGGATCAGTGAGGAAATGACCACTTCGGTATGGCCGCCATCCGCGACGATACGTTGCTCCGACCAGCCAACGGTGATGGTCGCACGGCTGCCGCTGATCACCACGCTGCCGTAACCGGCCGGCAACAGGCAACTGACGGCGCGGATGAAATCCTCGCGGTCGGTAGCCAGGATCGATGAGGCCTGCGATGCAGCAGAGCATGTGCTGTTGACGCTCAGGGCATAACTGGACAGGCTGCCGGCGTTGGCCCGCATGCGATCGAGCATGTCATAGGCGAGGAAGCTGGCTTGGGTATGGTAGGCGGCACTGGCGTTATAGCGCAGGGCATTGGTCTGCAGTGAGACGGCGCCAAGCACGCCGATGGCCAGCACCAGCAGCGCCACCAGCACTTCCAGCAGGCTGACGCCGCGCTGCCGCCCGGCGCCACCGGGCAGCGCCGGGCGGGTCCCCAGTCGGTGGCGTGCAGATCGTCCCGATCCCATGGCAGACTCCCATCAGCAGAAAAGATGCTCAGGGACTGCCTGCTCCTGACATGAGGCCGGGAACTTAACGGTGACTCAAGGGCAGAACATCACCCAAATGGGTGATGTTGGTGATTCTGTGAAACGCATCATGCCCAATCTGTCGATCAGGCTACACAATGCGCCGGCTTGCCCGGGACTGCCCTTCCAGCAGATTCTCCGCCAGTTGCGCGACGATCCGCTGCCGTGCCTCCCGACTGCCCCAGGCGCTATGCGGCGTCACTACCAGATTCGGCAACTGCGCCTCCAGTAGCGGATTGCCCGCCACCGGCGGCTCGGTGGTCAACACATCGAAACCGGCCCCGCCCAGGTGACCGCTGCGCAGACTGTCGACCAGTGCCTGCTCATCCACCAGTCCGCCACGCCCGGTGTTGATCAGCAGACTGCCCGGTTTCATCGCCGCCAGTTGCGCAGCGCCAATCATGCCGCGGGTGTTGTCGGTAAGCGGACAGTGCAGGCTGAGAATATCGATCTGCGGCAGCAGCTCATCCAGAGCCGGCCGATCAGGATGGGTACGCCCCGGCACAGACCCCACCAGCACCCGCATGCCGAAGGCACTGGCGAGGTGGCCGACGTGCTGGCCCAGCTCACCGTAACCGAGAATGCCCAGGGTGCGTCCGGACAGCTCACCGATCGGATAGTCCAGCAGGCAGAACTGGCTGCTGCGCTGCCAGGCTCCCTCGCGTACCGCCTGGCGGTAGGACTCGAAACGGGTGATCAATACCAGCATCAGCATCAGCGTGTGCTGCGCCACCGAAGGCGTGCCGTAGGCCTGGCAGTTGTAGACACCGATGCCGCGACGCCGGGCCGCCTCCAGATCCACATTGTTGGTGCCGGTGGCGGCGATCAGGATCAGTTGCAATTGCGGGCAGGCCTGCATGACCCGCTCATCGATCACCACCTTGTTGGTGATCACCGCCTGATGGTCACCAATACGCTGCGCCACCTGCTCCGGCGCAGTGGCCGCAAACAGCGTCAGCTGCGAGGTGCTGTCATGCAGCGCCTGCATGTCGAGATCACCCTGATCCAATGAGGCCTGGTCCAGAAATACCGCCGATAGCTTTTTCATTGTGCAACCTGTGTCTGCCATGGGAAGGGAGTTAGAATGGCCGTTTTTCAGGCCGGAGTGGTCCATTGTATCTGAACGAATTTCTTCTGGTGGCGCTGGTGCATCTGCTGGCGGTGATCAGCCCCGGGCCGGACTTTGCGGTGGTGATACGCAACAGCGTCAGTGCCGGACGCCAGGCCGGTCTGATGACCGCCCTGGGGGTAGGCAGCGGTATCTTCCTGCATGTGACCTACTCGCTGCTGGGCATCGGCATCATCGTCTCGCAGTCGGTATGGCTGTTCAACCTGCTGAAGCTGCTGGCCGGTGCCTATCTGCTGTACATCGGGGTCAAGGCGCTGCGTGCCAGACCGCAGGCGGCGACGGACATCACCGCGCCAGCGGTGGTCCTGGCATCGCGCAGGGCCTTCGGCATCGGCTTCATCACCAACGGCCTGAACCCCAAGGCAACGCTGTTCTTCCTGTCGCTGTTCACGCTGGTGATCAGTCCGCAGACACCGATCCTGATTCAGGCCGGCTATGGCCTCTATCTGGCGCTCGCCACTACCCTGTGGTTCTGCCTGGTCGCCTTGCTGTTCAGCCAGCAGGCAGTGCGCCGCGGTTTCGCCCGCCTGGGCCACTGGTTCGACCGAGTCATGGGCGCGGTACTGATCGCCCTGGGTCTGCACCTGGCCCTGGCGGAGTGGCTCAGGCGCTGACCGGTTCGTTGCGCGCCCAGTCGGCCAGGGTATCCATCCACTGCGGGTGGTCGTTCAGGCAGGGCACCAGCACCAGTTCCTCGCCACCGGCATCGATGAACTGCTCGCGGCCACGATCGCCGATTTCCTCCAGCGTCTCGATGCAATCGGCGGTGAATGCCGGGCACATCACCAGCAACCGCTTAACACCGCGGGCGGCCAGCTCCTCCAGTTGCGCCTCGGTATAGGGTTCGATCCACTTGGCGCGGCCCAATCGCGACTGGAACGACATGCTCCACTGCTGCGGCGCGAGATCGAAGCGCTCGGCAATACTCTGGCTGACCGCCCGGCACTGAGCCCGGTAGCAGGTCGGATGGGACGGCGAGTGACGCTCGCAGCAGTCCTCGAAGCTCACGCAGTAGTCACCTGTGGGATCGGCCTTGCGCAGATGACGCTCGGGCAGGCCATGATAGCTGAACAGCAGATGGTCAAAGCCACCCTCCAGATGCGGCCGGGCACTGCTCGCCAACGCTTCCAGGTAGTCAGGGCGGCCATGGAAAGCGGGCAGTACAGTCAGACGCACCGGAAAACGGTGCTGTTCGATGACCCGCTGCGCTTCAAGCACCGCCGTGGTAATGGTGCTATCGGCGAACTGCGGGTACTGGTGCATCAGCAATATCTCACTGACTCCCTGCTGCATCAGCGCCACAATGCCCTGCTCGATGGATGGCTCACCGTAACGCATTGCCAGCTCGACCGGCATATCCACTCGGCTACGCAACTGATCGCGTACACGCTTGCTGATGACCACCAGCGGAGAACCTTCTTCCCACCATATGGAGGCGTAAGCACGCGCAGACTCGCGCGGCCGGCGCAACAGAATCAGGCTGACCAGCAGCCGTCGCGGCAGCCAGGGCAGATCCACCACGCACGGGTCCATCAAGAACTGGTTGAGGTAGCGGCGCACATCGGCCACCTCGGTGCTGGCGGGCGAACCCAGATTGACCAGCAAAATCCCACGATCGGACATCAGGCTCTCCCTTGTCGCATCATCATCTTGTCGGCATTGATCGATAGCGCGATTGTACCCTGCTTGCAATGTGTTTACCGCACCGCAGGCACAGCCGACAGCACCAGCTCCGCTTGCAGCCAGGGCACGGTTCGGTAATCCTAGGACGATTCATCGCGGCTGCCCCTGTGCCGGCCGGACCCACCTGGAGCAAGGTCGTCGGAATGAGCAACACACGCAAGATTGCCGTTATCGGTGCCGGGCTGGCCGGCATCAGTGCCGCCTCGGCCCTGGTCGAGGCCGGAGTGGATGTCACCCTGTTCGAACGTGACAGCGCAGTGGGCGGACGGCTGGGCGATGTCGGCAAGCCCGATCTGGGTGCGCAGTACTTCACGGTGCGCCACCCAGCCTTCCGCCAGGCTACCAGGGAGTGGCAACAGCGCGGCTGGATCGCCGAGTGGTCGCCGCGACTGTATCACTATGATCACGCACACGGCCTGCGGGCCTCGGCCGATGATATCCAGCGCCTGGTCGGTATACCGGATATGGCCACGCTGGCCGAGCACCTGCTGGGCAGCGACCCGGTATGCGACAGCGAGATCCAGCAGATTCAACGAACCGCCGACGAACACTGGCTGCTGCAGACGGCCGACGGCACCCAGCTGGGTCCCTTTACCGGCCTAGTGCTGGCCACCGCGCCGGCTACCGCGGCGCTGCTGCTGGAGGCCGCCCCCCAAGTGCAACAGGACGTGGCGCGGGTCCGCATGCGCCCCTGCTGGAGCCTGGCACTGCGCTTCGCCAATCCGCTGGGCACAGTGCTGGATGCCTGCTTCGTACGCGATGGGCCACTCGACTGGCTGGCGCGCAACAACAGCAAACCGCAACGGCCGGTCGATGAGCTGTGGGTCGCGCAATCCACCGCCAGTTGGGCCGAGGAACATCAGCACGCCAGCCCGGAACTGGTTGCCAGCGCCCTGCAGCAGGCGATGGCCGAGGTATTGGGCGTGCCGCTACCGGAAGCCGACCAGGTGCAGATCCGCTACTGGCCGCAGGCGCGTCCCGCCGAAGAGTTGAAATGGGGCGCTCTGGCCGCTCCGAAGCTGGGTCTGTATGTCTGCGGTGACTGGTGTCTGGGCGGCAGGATCGAAAATGCCTGGCTCAGTGGCCGGCAGGCAGCCAAGGCAGTATTGGACAAGTGATGGGGAAAGCGGGGTAACGGGCTTCCCTGCCCGTGGCAGGCGGGCTCAGAAGCCCAGGCGATAATACAGCGCAGCCATGTTGATACCGTCGTTCGGCTTCTTGATGCCGGCATTGGAGTAATGGTAGGCGCGTATGCCCACTTCCGAGCCGCTGGCGAACATCAGGCCCGCACCCAGGCGATCCTCGAACTGGAATTTGCTGCCCAGATCCTGGTCATCCAGGTCGGTTTCGGTAAAGTAGGCAGCGCCGATGCCGCCCTCCACAAAGGGTGTCACTCCCCCATCACTGGCCCCGAAGCTCAGGCGGAACATGGGCGTCAACGTCAGGCTGGTTGCATCCAGCCCACTCCAGCGGGTCACCCCGGCGTCCCAGTAGCCATTCAACTGCACACCACCGGACTGGCTTTGCCACAGGGTACGGCCGAACTCGAACTGCGCGCCGATGCGGTAGGTGGTGGTGTTTTCCGATGATTCACCAATCTGGAAAGTGATCCCGTCCAGCGCCTGGGCAGCAGGAATACTGAACAGCGTTGACAGGGCGCAAGATAATGCCAGGGCAGTTTTCTTCATCTCGTTTTTCCTTGCTATGGATAATCCCACAATGATCGACTCCGCGGACCGGGGCTCCGTTCCGCTTACCTATACCGACAGGTCCTGCACGGTCGCTGCCTGTCCTTCCCACAGAAGCGGAAGAACCCGTTGCAGTACCTCGATATCACCGCTACTCCAGAACCCTGTCGGTGCGGCCGGGCCCTGGGCGAGCAGATCAAATTCAGCCAGTTTCACCTGCAGTTGCCGCGCCACCGCCGCGCCGGTATCCACCAGCTGGATATCGGCGGGCAGCAGAGGTTGCAGTGCAGGCTTCAGGAAGGGGTAATGCGTACAACCGAGGATCAGGGTGTCACAGCCGGCTTCCAGTAGTGGCTGAGTATAGCGGACCAGCAGAGCGGTCACATGCGCTCCGCTCAACTCGCCCCGCTCGACACATTCGACCAGGCCGGGGCACGGCTGGGTTACCACCTTGACCGAACCGGCAAAGCGATCCAGCAGCGCGGCGAACTTGGCGCTGCGCAAGGTGCCGGTAGTGGCCAATACCCCGACCACACCGCTGCGGGTTGCGCTGCTGGCCGGCTTGACCGCCGGCTCCATGCCGATGATCGGTAGCGCATGGCGCGCGCGCAGGTCCGCCACCGCGGCAGCGGTAGCCGTATTGCAGGCCACGACCAGCGCCTTGGCGCCCCGCGCCAGAAGAAACTCGGCAATCGCCCGGCTGCGTTGGCTGATTACCTCGGGCGATTTCTCGCCATAGGGCACGAAGCCACTGTCGGCCACGTAGAGCAGGGATTCTGCCGGCAGCAGACGACGTATCTCGCGCAGCACCGACAGCCCGCCGACCCCGGAATCGAATACCCCGACCGGCTGCTCACGCATGCCCGGTCCCACAGCAGGTGCAGCCTGGATCACGCTGGATGCGCAGCTCGCGAAAGCGCGCCTGCAACGCGTCGATCAGCAGCAAGCGGCCGACCAGCGGCTCACCGAAGCCGGCCAGCAGCTTGAGCGCCTCCAGGGCCTGCAGGCTGCCAACCATGCCCACCAGCGGCCCGATCACCCCCGCTTCGCTACAGCTCAGAGCGACATCGTCACCGTCGCCATACAGACACTGGTAGCAGGGACTGTCCGCACGCCGGGAGTCGAACACGCTGACCTGCCCCTGCAGGCGGATGGCGGCGCCGGAGACCAGCGGGCGGCGCTGCGCCACGCAGGCGCTATTGATCGCCTGGCGGGTAGTGAAGTTGTCGGTGCAGTCGAGCACCACATCCACGCCCTGCACCGCCTGGCTCAACTGCTCACCAAGCAGGCGCCGGTCCAGCTGCTGCACGCGCACCTCGGGATTCAGCGCGGCCAGCCGCCCAGCCGCCGAAGCGGTCTTGGGTCGGTCAAGATCGGCGGTGCCGTGGATGATCTGGCGCTGCAGGTTGGTCAGGTCGACGTGGTCGTCATCGGCCAGCACCAGCGTGCCGACGCCGGCCCCGGCCAGGTACAACGCCGCCGGACCGCCCAGGCCGCCCAGGCCGACGATCAGCACCTTGCTGTCGAGCAGCCGCTGCTGGCCGTCGATGTCGATCTGCTCCAGCAATATCTGCCGGCTATAGCGCAGCAACTGTTGATCATTCATGCCAGCATCCTCCAGTGACACGCTGATGCCCGCCCAGATCCTGCCAGGACTGCACCGCAGCAAAGCCGCGTTCGCTCAACAGCTGGCGTACCGCCTCGGCCTGCTGCCAGCCATGCTCCAGCAGCAACCAACCCTCCGCCTGCAGGTATGCCGGTGCGGTGGTGACGATATGGCGGATGTCGTCCAGCCCATCGGCGCCGCTGACCAGGGCGCTGGCCGGTTCGAAGCGCACATCGCCCTGCTGCAGATGCGGGTCATCCGCGGCGATATAGGGCGGATTTGAGACGATCAGGTCGAATGTCTGTTGTTCCAATGCGGCAAACCAGTCGCTATGCAGGAACTGCGCATTGGCCAACTCGAGCCGGGTACGATTGACCTCAGCCAGTGCCACCGCGTCCGGCATGCGGTCCACCCCGGTGACCTGCCAGTGGCCACATTCGCTCGCCAGCGCCAGCGCGATGGCGCCAGTGCCGGTACCCAGGTCCAGTATCCGGGCGGGGCGCCGTGGGCCCAGTTCCAGCGCGACCTCCACCAACCGCTCGGTGTCCGGGCGCGGAATCAGCGTGTGCGCGCTGACCTGCAGCGCCAATGTCCAGAAGCCCTGCTCGCCGAGCAGATAGGCCACCGGCTCACCCAGGCGCCGACGCGCCAGCAGGGCCTGGAAGCGCGCCACCTCCGGCTCGGCGATCTGCCGCTCCGGCCAGGTCAGCAGATAGCTGCGCGACTTGCCCAGTACATGGGCGAGCAGCAGTTCGGCATCCAGCCGCGGCGTGTCCGAGTCGGGCAATTGCGCCTGCGCCAGCAGGGCCACGATGCTGTGGGTCATTTATGCGTCCAGCGCCGCCAACTGGTCGGCCTGGTATTCCCGGCGCAGCGGCTCGATGACATTGTCCAGCTCACCCTCGATAACGTGATCCAGACTGTACAGGGTCAGGTTGATGCGGTGATCGGTGACCCGCCCCTGGGGGAAGTTGTAGGTACGAATGCGCTCGGAACGGTCCCCCGAGCCCACCAGCGAGCGGCGGGTGTCGGAGATTTCCTTCTCATGCGCCTCGCGCTGCCGATCGGCCAGCCGCGCCTGCAGCAGCGCCATGGCCTTGGCCCGGTTCTTGTGCTGCGAGCGTTCTTCCTGGCACTCGACGACGATACCGGTGGGCAGGTGCGTCAGGCGAATCGCCGAGTCGGTCTTGTTGACGTGCTGGCCGCCGGCACCGGAGGAGCGATAGGTGTCCACCCGCAGGTCGGCAGGATTGATTTCCACTGCGGCCTGTTCATCCGGCTCGGGCATCACCGCAACGGTGCAGGCCGAGGTATGGATCCGGCCCTGGGATTCGGTCTCCGGCACCCGCTGCACACGGTGCGCGCCGGACTCGAATTTCAGCCGGGCGTATACGCCCTGGCCTTCGACCCGGGCGATCACCTCGCGGTAGCCACCGTGCTCGCCGGTATTTTCCGAGAGGATCTCGATACGCCAGCCCTGGCGTTCGGCATAGCGCGAATACATGCGGAACAGGTTACCGGCGAAGATCGCCGCCTCGTCACCGCCGGTACCGGCGCGGATCTCCAGGAACACGTTGCGCTCGTCATCCGGGTCCTTGGGCAGCAGCAGCAGGTTCAGCTCGGCTTCCAGTCCGGCCAGCGCGGTGCTGCAGCTGTCAGCATCGTCCTCGGCCATGGCGCGGATGTCCGGATCGGCGTCCTTGAGCAGGCTGCGCGCCTCTTCCAGGTCGGCACTGGTCTTCAGCCACTGGCCGTAGCACTGCACGGTCGGCTCCAGCTCGGCATATTCGCGGGAGTAGGCGCGAAAGCGATTCTGGTCACTGATCACCTCCGCATCGCTGAGCAGGGCGGACAACTCCTCGAAGCGCTCGCGCAGGATATCCAGACGTTGTAACAGGGAAGCTTTCATGATTTGCCTTGTGCAGTGTTCGTTTCGTCATCCAGAGCGAACAGCTCCATGGCCAGCGACAGGGATTCGCTGCGACCATCGGCGCTCATGCGCTTGAGTTGCACACTGGGTTCGTGCAACAGCTTGTTGGTCAGGGCGCGGGCCATTTCCGCCATCACCGCCGCCGGGTCGCCACCGCGCTCCAGCCGCGCCAGGGCCTTGTTCAGTTCCTGGTCACGTTGCTGTTCGGCGCGCTGGCGGTAGCGCTTGAGTACATCCACCGCGGCGCGGGCGCGCTGGCGCTGCATGAACTCGTCGGTGCCCAGCTCGATCAGCCGCTCCGCGGCCTGGGCAGCGTCCTGGCGCGAGCGCATGTTTTCCTCGATGACCTCGCGCAGGTCATCGACGCTGTATAGATAGACGTCGGGCAGGTCACCCACCTCCGGTTCGATATCCCGCGGCACGGCGATATCGACCATGAACATCGGTTTGTGTCGGCGCTGCTTGAGCGCCCGCTCCACCGCGCCCTTGCCGAGAATCGGCAGCGGGCTGGCGGTGGAGGCGATGATGATCTCGCACTCGTGCAGCACATCGGGAATCTGGTTCAGGGTGATCGCCCGACCGCCCAGGGGCGCGCTCACCTCCTCGGCCCGCTCCAGAGTACGGTTGGCGACGATCAGCTTGCTGACGCCCTGCTCGTTCAGATGCCGGGCGACCAGGGCGATGGTTTCCCCGGCCCCGATCAGCAATGCCGTGCTGCGACTCAGGTCGGAGAAGATCTGCCGCGCCAGACTGACCGCAGCGAAGGCCACCGACACCGGGTTGGCACCAATGGCGGTATCGGTGCGCACCTGCTTGGCGGTATTGAAGGTGCTCTGGAACAGACGATCCAGACGCGGGCCAAGGGTGCCGGCGGTACGCGCGTACTGCCAGGCGTCCTTCATCTGCCCAAGTATCTGCGGCTCGCCCAGCACCATGGAGTCCAGCCCGGCGGCCACGCGCATCATGTGGCGTACCGCGCCGGCATCCCGGTGCACGTAGCTGCATTTCTCCACCGAATCCGGCTGCAGGCCGTGATAGCGCGCCACCCAGCCGATCAGCGCAGTCGGATCTGCCTGGTCCTGGGTGCAGTAGATCTCCGTGCGGTTGCAGGTGGAGAGAATGGCTACTTCCCGGGACAGGGTTTCGTCACGCAACTGCTGCAGGGCATCAGCCAGCTGGTCCGGCGCAAAGGCAACACGCTCGCGCACGTCGACCGTCGCCGTCTTGTGATTGATCCCGAATGCGAGAAAGCCCATGGCACCTCAACAGATGTGACCCCGAGTAACTACGGGTTAAAAGCGGGTAATTGTCCTATGTAAACAGGCGTCAATCAATTCCTTCCATGATTGGCGGGTAAAACCGCCCTGGACGGGGCGTCCGATATCGGTTTGCACTTGCACGCTTCGGGTTTGCCACTCATCCTGTATTATCAGCTGCCGGCTGCGCCTGCAGGCCCGCGTATCAACGAGAGTATCCATGACGGCAAGATCCCACCACCCGCTTCTGGCCCTGGCAGTCAGCCTGCTGTTCACCGGATGTGCGGTCACCAACACTACCCCGGAGCCGCCCCAGGCACCGCTGCAGTCGCCGGTCATCCCGGCACCGAGCGAGGAGCCGACCGTCTATGGCCAGTTCCAGGCCGATACGCTCTATGCCCTGTTGGCAGCGGAGATTGCCGGGCAGCGCAACCGCTTCGATATCGCGCTGAACAACTACCTCGAGCAGGCGGTACAGACCCGCGATGCGGGCATCATCGAGCGGGCCATGGAGATTTCCGAATTTCTCGGCGCCCATCAGCAGGCCATGGACATGGCATTGCTGTGGACCGAAGTGGCACCCGACAACCCCGACGCCCTGCGCGCCGCGGCGCTGCAACTGGCCCGTGCCGGCCAGCATGATCAGGCCATGCGCATGATGGAGCAGGTATTGCAGCTGCAGGATGATACCCACTTCGACCTGCTGGCGCTGACCGCGCTGCAAGCCGATAGCGCCACCCGCACCAGCATGCTGGACAACCTCCTGGCGTTGCTGCAGCGCTATCCCGACAATGCCCAGCTGAGCTTCGCTGCGGCCTTGCTGCTGCAGGAAGAGCAACGCACCGATGAAGCCCTGGAGCTGCTCGAGGAGCATACCCAGCACAACCGTACCACCGCCTCGATCATGCTGCAGAGCCGTCTGCATGCCGGGCTTGGTGATGTGGACGAGGCCATAGCCGTGCTGCAGCAAGGGGTTGCCGAGTTCCCCGAGGATGGCCGCATGCGCCTGCTGCTGGCCAGGATGCTGGTCAGCAACGGTGATCACCAGGCGGCGACCATTCATTTCCGCGAACTGGCCCGACAGAACCCCGAGGACGATGAGATACGCCTGGCACTGGCGCTGGTGGAGCTGGAGAGCGGCGATACCGAAGCAGCGATAGAGGATCTGCAGGCACTGCTCGAACTGGATCCCGGCAATGCCGCCGCAGCCTATCACCTCGGTACGGCGCATGAGCGCGCCGGGCAGTGGGATGCCGCCATTCATGCCTGGCAGAGCATCGGCGCCGGCGAAGAGTTCCTGCCCTCGCGCCTGCGCATCAGCCGCCTGCTGGTGCAACGCGAACGCAGTGACGAGCTCGGCACACTCATGCGCAGCGAACGCGTCAACTACCCGCAACAGGCGCTGGAGCTGTACCTGCTGGAAATCGAGACCCTGGCTCCAGCCGACCCACAACAGGCCATGCAGCGCACCAACGAGGCGCTCAGGCAGTTCGAACTCAACAGCAACCTGCTGTATACCCGGGCGATACTGTCCGAACGCCTCGGCGACCCGGCCGGGCTGGAAGCCGATCTGCGCCTGATCCTGGATCAGGAACCGGATAATGCCATGGCCCTCAATGCTCTCGGCTATACCCTGGCCGACCGCAACGAGCGGCTCGACGAGGCCCTGCAACTGATCGAACAGGCACATGAGCTGAAACCGGATGATCCAGCCATTCTCGATAGTCTCGGCTGGGTGCATTATCGCCTCGGCAACCTGGAGCAGGCCGAACAGCTGCTACGCCAGGCGTTCTCCGCCTACCCCGATGCCGAGGTCGGCGCCCATCTCGGCGAGGTACTGTGGCAACAGGGCAAGCACCGTGAAGCCCGTGCCATCTGGGATGAAGCCGCCACCGATGCCGAGGACACCTCACTGATCGATGCCACCCGCAAACGTCTGAAGGGCAACTGATCATGCTGTCGCTGCGCACTCTCCTCCTGCTGGTACTGGCCCTGGCGCTGAGCGCCTGCAGCAACCTGCATCAGCGCGAAACCCTGGAATTCGGCGGAGACCCCGCCGCCTGGCAGGCGCACCGCAGCGCGGTCACTCCGCTAACCGACTGGACCCTGCAAGGCAAGCTGGGCGTGCGCGCTCCCGCCGAGTCCGGCAGTGGCACCCTGTTCTGGCTGCAGCAACAGGATCATTACGACATCCGCCTGTCCGGCCCGCTGGGCCGCGGTGCTACCCGCATCCAGGGCAGCGACGCCGGCGTGACCCTGGAAATTGCCGGCCAGCCGCCGGCCAGCGCCAGCTCCGCCGAGGCGCTGCTGGAGCAGCAGATCGGCTGGCGTCTGCCGGTGGAGCACCTGCTGTGGTGGGTCCGTGGCCTGCCCGCACCGGACAGCCCCAGCCGGTTGCAGCTCAACCCCGACAGCCAGCTGGCACGCCTGGCCCAGGCTGGCTGGACCGTGGAATACAGCCGCTACCAGCTGATCGACGGCCTGCAGCTGCCCCAGCGCCTGCAGCTGTCCGGACATGATGTGCTGCTGACCCTGGTCATCACCCGCTGGGAACCGCGTACAACCGAATGACGACGACCACCCTGAGCCTGCCTGCCCCGGCCAAGCTGAACCTGTTCCTGCACATCACTGGCCGCCGCGCCGATGGCTATCACCTGCTGCAGACGCTGTTCCAGTTTCTCGATTACGGCGACACCCTGCACTTCACCCCGCGCACAGACGGTCGGATCCGGCTGCTGAGCGAGCTGCCGGGAGTCATGCCCGAGGACAACCTGATCGTGCGCGCCGCCCGCGCCCTGCAACAGGCCAGCGGCACCGCCCTGGGCGCGGATATCCGCCTGGACAAGCGCCTGCCCATGGGTGGCGGCATTGGCGGCGGCAGCTCGGACGCCGCCACCACCCTGGTCGGGCTCGACCATCTCTGGCAAACCGGACTCGGCGAGGACCGACTGGCCGAACTGGGCCTGCGGCTCGGCGCCGATGTACCGGTATTCGTGCGCGGCCGCGCCGCCTGGGCCGAGGGGGTGGGTGAGCGACTGACGCCAGTGGAAGTGGATGAACCCTGGTATCTGGTGGTGGTACCGCCCTGCCAGGTGAGCACCGCGGAAATTTTTTCCGATGAGAGGTTGACTCGGGACACTCCCCCTATTACATTAGCGGCCTTTCGAGAGCACGGTGGTCGGAACGACTGCTTGCCGGTTGTCATGGCGCGTTACACTGAAATACGTAACACGTTGATCTTGCTAAACAATTTTTGTGAGGCTAAGATGACCGGAACTGGCAGTTGCTTGTTTGGGGCCTTCCCAAACGAACGCGAAGCTGATAAAGTTCGCGCCCGGTTGCCAGCCACTCTGCAAGCCTTTGTTGCAA
>Ga0172382_10003137_pt1 | contig 26550 bp, 26 predicted proteins | sample Leawel138RmetaG_FD_122245 | JGI IMG/M metagenome (GOLD analysis project Ga0172382, IMG submission 122245) | Leachate microbial communities from a municipal landfill in Southern Ontario, Canada - Leachate well 138R metaG | ecosystem: Engineered > Solid waste > Landfill > Unclassified | place...
AGATAGAAAACAAAGATATAGTTATAACTGCAAGAGACGGTAGTTTTGAAATTAGTGGAGAGTTTGAGCCTCCTTTTATAAGCAGAGTACATTATCACTCTTACAATAAAAGTGGAACAAAGCTCATTAAAGGATATAGTCGTGCGCTTGACTTTAATGCTAAGCATGTAATGATAAAAATTCCAAACATAGAAAAAGAGTTCTATGGTGTTTTAGCCTTGGATAATGCAGATAACCGTGGCATCGGGGCCGGAACTAAATCTTATAAAATAATTATACCTCAAGCGTATATTAATGCCGCTCGCGATGGAAAGATATCGGTAATATATGAGTACTATCATCTTAAAAATGATGAACTCACAGACTTAAGCGAGGTTAAAAAATATTCTTGGATACTTTGGTTCTCAGATGAGGATGTGTTCAATTGAAAAAAATGATTTTATTTAGCGCATTAGCTATCAGTTTGAGTGCTGATTCAATTAAAGAGGACAGAACTCGTTTTTATGGTGGATATTCTCAAAATGAAGTTGAGTTGATTAAATCCAAAACATATACAGCACCTTTAGTCGTCACTGAGGATGTCTTTAATGCAAAGAGCTCAGAAGATATAGACAAAGTAGTTCAAAGAGTGCAAAAAGCCGATATCGCTAGCGGAAAAACGGCAAAAGAGTTTTTAGAAGATAGAGAAGGACATCTATATGGTGGAGTGAGCGAGAACACTTTAACCATTGAACCCTCTAAATGAACCTCCCACTAGATTCTGAATCGAGTTCAGGATGACTTGTATTTTGTTATGATGACGTCTATTTTGTCATTGTGTGCTATATATGGAATCTACTTTAGGTTTTACTCAGAGTACCTCTTATAATAAAATTGTTACATATATGTTACAAAACTACACTATATAATAATTTTATCACACTTCATAAATAACCAAAAATATATAACATATATAATAACTTTAATAATAAAATATATAAAAAACTTATAAAAAAGCCAAACAAGACATCTATTATAGAAGATTTTGATTTTACTTATAGAGATAGATTATATATCCTGATAATTAAACCATATATTTAATTTATTTTTATGTTTATTTGCTATTCATTTAAGAAACGGTTAAAAATTACTCCCCTATAATGCTTACATTCTAAAAATTACTCGTAGGAGAGAAAATGAAAAGAACAATAAAACTCGCAGTAGTAGCTGCATTGGCTTTAGGCGCAACAAGTGCATTTGCAACAAACGGTTCAACAATGATGGGAATTGGTGCTAAGTCTCGTGCAATGGGTGGTGTTGGTATCGCTACAGGAATGGGCGCTGAATCGGCTATTAATAACCCTGCTTTAATCACTACTATAAAAGGTGATAATGAAGTATCTTTTGGTGGTACTGTTTTTATGCCGGATATTGAAGTTCAAGCAAGCACAGCTGCGATTCCTTTTGGATCTGCTGGTTCTGAACAAACTAGCGATTCAGATTTTTTTGTTATACCAACTGTATCCTTAGCAAGTAAGATTAATGATAACTGGTACTGGGGTATCGGCATGTGGGGAACTGGTGGTTTAGGTGTTGATTATAGAGATGTAACAGAAAATACATTTAGTATGGTTACAGCACTTCAAACTATGCAGTTTGGTGTACCTATAGCATACACAAGTAATGGCTTAAGTGTTGGTATTACTCCAATAGTTCAATACTCATCATTAGATATTCAGTATACGCAACCAGCTGCTTTTGGTAGCAACCCTATTGGTAGTGGTGTTGCTCAAGATATAGCATTGGGTGTTAACTTGGGTTTATCTTATGAGGTTGACGGAATAACTTTTGGTGCTATTTATAAGTCTGAAATCAAATATGACGTAAAAGATGTAATGAATACTGCATTGGATGGTTTTGGTGTTGGAAGTGCTGCTTCAATTACTGAAATGGCTACACCGGCAGAGTATGGTGTGGGTGTGAGCTATACAATGAGCGAGCACACAATAGCGCTTGACTATAAAAACATTAACTGGGAAGATGCTGAGGGTTATAAAGATTTTGGCTGGGAAGATCAAGATGTAATTGCAATCGGTTATGAGTATGCAACAGACGGTTGGGCTCTTCGTGCAGGTTACCAATATGCAGAGTCTGCTGTTCAAGACAATAGCGGTAAAAATTTAGCAATTGATGCAACTCATGCTGCAACTATGGCTGGAATGGGTATTACTGGAACTTCTTTGACAAATACATTTAACCTACTTGGTTTCCCAGGTACTCAAGAGTCTCACATATCTTTTGGTGGTACTTATGCATTTAATGAGACACTATCTATGGATTTAGCTGTAGTATATGGTTTAGAAAACACTGAAACATTTAAAGGCTTTACGGGCGAAGATATTAAAAGTACTCACTCAGAGCAGAGCTACTCTGTTCAAGTTAACTACGCGTTCTAAGAACTCTCTCTACATAAGTAGTGCCCGCCCTCTGCGGCGGCACTTTTTTACAAAATCGGCAAATTTTTTCAGTAAACTTACAGAATTGTGTGTTATAATAACTTAAATTTACTTTGTGATAAAAGTGTCACAAAATAAACTCCATAAAAAAAGGAAACATATGTTTAAGAGCATAATAATGGGAATCTCAACGCTTTTGATTGCATCTATATTTAGCGGTTGTTCATATATGAATATGGGTAAAGTGTTTGTATGGGATTTTTCGGGAGAGACAAGAACAGCTTACGCTGAAATGATGGGTGTCATCGGAGAGACAGGAGATCCTGCGCAAGCAATGATGCTTGAGTTTAAGGTTGAAGATCCGGATTTAGAAGAGGAAGAGATAATCGACTCAATTAACTCAGTAGCGCTTGAGTACAACATGATGGTAGTTGGTGAGAAAAATATGTTTAATCTTGATGATGCAAAGCCCCAAGAGGTAAAGCATGCGAGAATTATTGAACTATGCTCACTAAGCGTTGCTAAGAAAATGTTTAACCACTCTCGCTACTATGGAGGTTTTATGCCTTGTAGAATTGTGCTTGTAGAGTATGGAAACGGCGATAGATACCTAATCACTATGGATATGACTCTGGCACTTTACGGCGGAACTGACAAGAAGCCAATTAATGAAGATCTTTTTCAAGATATGTTAAGAATTAAAGAGGCTATGGCTAAGATTCCTGAGAGAGCTGCAAAAGGCGATTTTTAAGCCTTGGCTCTATGAAAACAGTTGGAGTAAACCTCCACTGTTTTTTGTTTTTAAATCATAACTACTTCTCTTTTCCCCTCTTTTATCTCACCTATTAAATAACCATCTGTTTTTGAAAGTATAGTATCAACATCTTCTGTTTTTACTACTAATACCATACCAACGCCCATGTTGAATGCTCTAAACATCTCATCCATCTCTACATGCTGCGCGATAAGCTCAAAAATGGGAAGTACTTTAATGGAGTCTCTTTTTATTTCTGCTTTTAGATTTACAGGTAAGACGCGTGGAAGGTTTTCAACTATACCACCGCCTGTTATATGAGCAAGTGCTACGATTTTATCTTTTAGTTCTTTAAATGTTTTAACATAGATACGAGTAGGCTCTAGAAGTGTCTCTATAAGAGGTTTGCCCTCAAACTCATCATCAAAGCTCATGCCCATCTTTTCAAAGAGAACTTTTCTTGCAAGCGAGAAGCCGTTAGAGTGAAGACCTGAACTAGGAAGTGCTATAAGCTTATCTCCTGCTTTTACAAGAGAGACTCTATCCATCTCACTCTTTTCTGCAATACCTACAGCAAAGCCTGCAAGGTCATAATCGTCTCTGCTATACATTCCCGGCATCTCAGCAGTTTCTCCGCCGATAAGGGCACATTCGCTTCTTCTGCAACCCTCTGCAATACCGGCAACAATATTTGTAGCTGTATTTACATCGAGTTTTGCCGTTGCGTAGTAGTCCAAGAAGAAAGAGGGTGTACCAAAGTTACAGATAAGATCGTTTACACACATCGCAACTAAGTCTATACCGACCGTATTGTGTATGCCGGAGTCAATTGCTAGTTTTAATTTTGTTCCGACACCATCAGTTGCTGCGAGCATCACCGGCTCTTTGAAGCCACTTGGTAACTCAAATGCTCCTGCAAAAGAGCCAATGCCACCGATAACTCCCGGAATTTGTGTTGATTTTACTAAAGGTTTGATATTTTCAACGAAACTATTGCCGGCATCTATGTCAACACCGGCATCTTTGTAGCTTATTTGGCTCATTTACGGCTCCAATATTAAAAGTGTGAAATTATACACCATTGGAGTTAAAGCCAGAGTTAATTAGGGGGAGTTCTTCTTAAGTGGAGCACTTTTTAGAGATGATACAAAGCGGACAGAAGTTAGCAATACCTGCTACTAGAGGAATTACTCCTAGATAAAACCAAGCATTGCCTGTTATAAACCCTGTTGCAATAAGTGCTAATCCCACAACAATTCTAATTACTCTACAATTTTTTCTAATTTTGTCATAATTCATTTTAGCTCCATTACTATATAAATTTGAAAATTATACCAAAAATCTACTTATAAGAAATAAAGATATAAAATAATAATTATTCTATTTATTTATCTTTAAACTAATTGGAAGATGCTTAGTTAAACATATCCTCATACATAGCGTCTGCCCAGTCGTATATAGAGCTTGCATTTACCTTTCCGTCTCTTTTCCAATCTTCACTACTTGTCGTGTCGGCAAAATCAAAGGTTTTAGTTTTGTTATCGTAAGAGTACTGCGTATATATGTAGATTGCTTTTTCCGGCTCAATAGATACGGCAGAGAAGCAGGTTGTAGTAGGCGGCTCCCATTTTATCTGCTGTGTTTTATTGATTTTTTGTGCAATTAAAGAGGCTACATACTTCCCTTCTGAATTTGAGGTATTGCCTGATTTGGAGAAGCCCATAGGGCGCGCATCGCCTGCTATAAAGATATTTTTTGCATCAATTGCCTCATATGTAAGCGTATTAATATTCGCTTCGAGTCTGTTTTTTGCATCTTTTGCAAGTCCTACTCTCTCTAAAATCTTTGCACCTCTGACTTGAGGGTAAAAGGATGCATCTTCAAACTCAAATTCATCAAACTCGGTATAGACCATTTTGTTATCTAAATCTATCTCGTTTATTTTTGAACCGGGAACATACTCTATGTAATCGGCATATAGCTCATCAAAAGCAGATTGAAAACCTTTTTCTTTAATTGTAATACTATTGTTTTCATCCAATAATATAACCTTTGCTTTTAATTTTTTTTGCTTAAAATAATCGGCAATAACGCAAGCTCTCTCATATGGAGCAGGAAGACATCTGTAGTTTCCGCTTGGTACCGTAATTATGAAATTACCGCCTTTGAAGTTTAAAACTTTATTTTTTAAAGTAATATGTTCAGAACCGGGGATAAATCCGGCAGGGTACTCTTGTCTTAATCTATTCTCAAAAGCGATATCTTTTGTCCATCTTGAGTAGTCATAATCTATACCGGGAGAGAAAACAAGATAATCATACTTGATATCTCCGTTGCTTGTTTTTAAAATCTGATTCTCTTTGTCTAAATCGACAGCTGTTGCATGAAAATATATATAGTTGTTTTTTCTGGCGGCCTGGAGATAGTCATGTGTTAAATACTCTAGTTTTACTTTATCTACAAGCCATAAGTTGCTTACAGGACAGGAGATAAACTGATGTCTTTGCTCAACTAAAACAACGTCTGTGTTTGGAGCAAAGATTTTTGTATATTTGGCGATAGCTAGACCGGACCATCCGCCTCCCACAACAACAACTCTAGGTTTTTTTGTCTCATGTAGCGGTGCTTTATAATCCGTAAGCGACTTAGCGGCTTGAGTTTTTGTTTTGCTATTTGAGTCTGTATTGCCGCTTAGTGTTGAAGATGCAAGCGCCAAACCTGAAAGCGCTAAAATCTCTCTTCTTGAAATAGCCATGGGTAATCCTCATATGAAATAATTGTAATTATATTATCATCTATTGACTTACCGAGAGCTTATTTTTTTCATAGAAAAAAAGTGGTGTTTAATCTAACGTTATGTAATTTAAAACAAATATGCTAAAATCGCATTAAAACAAACTAGGAATTTTAAATATGAAAGATTTTATATATGCCGAAATGATGGTGCATGTACCTATGTGTACCTCTAAAGAGGCAAAGGATATTTTAATAATAAGCGATAATGCACAAAAGCTAAGTGCAGAAGTAGCAAGACATGAGGAAGCAAATTTAAAGGTTATAGGATGCACGCTTAATGAGATTAGTGCTCTTAGCGATGAGAGTTATGATGTTGTAATCTCAGAGATGGGAAATGATGCAGCGCTGTTTTCACATGTAAACCGTGTTTTGAAAAAAGATGGGCAGTTTGTAACAACCCACCCTTCACTAGAGAGCTTAGAAGAGAATAAAAGTCTAATGAGTATTCTTGGAAAATATTTCAAGATAATTATGCCGTACAACATAGGCAACGGCGCTACTGCACTTCTGGCTTCAAAAGAGTACCATCCAACAGCAGATATAAATCTTCAACGTGCCGACATGATAGATGGACTTAACTATTACAATAGTGATGTTCATCCAGCTGCATTTGCAATGGGTAACTATATTAGAAAAGAATACTTAGGGATTATCAAAAACTAATGGCGTTTAAATATGCTATTGCACTAACTGGCGGAATTGCTACCGGTAAGAGTACGGTAGCTTCCCTTCTTGCGCTTAACGGCATGAGGGTTATAGATGCAGATAGCATATCCCATGAGATTTTAGATGCTTCATATGAGTGGGTTAGAGAGAATTTTGGGGAAGAGTTTTTAGATGATTCAAAGGTTAATAGAGCAAAGCTTGGTCGTTTGGTCTTTTCAGATAGAGAAGCTAAGAGAAAGCTTGAAGATTTTTTGCATCCAAAGATAAGAGCCGAGATAGAAAAAAGAAGCAAAAAACAAGATAGCTTTAAATTTCCATATCTCATAGATATCCCTCTTTTTTTTGAAAATGGAGCTTATGATATAAAAGAGAGTGTTGTCGTGTATGTTCCCAAAGAGATTCAACTAGAGCGCTTTATAAAAAGAAACGGCTACTCTAAGGAGGAGTCCATAAGACGCATAGAGTCTCAGATGGACATAGAGGAGAAGAAAAAAAGAGCTACTTGGGTTATAGACAACTCAAAGGATTTAAAGCATCTACAGCAAGAGTGTGAAGAGTTTGTCGAAAAGATAAAAGCCAAATATCTGGGGAAAAAATGATAGTATCAAAATATAGTGCAAACGGAAACGACTTTGTAATTTTTCATACAGATATAAAAAAAGATAGAAGCGCTTTGGCAAAAGAGTTGTGTCATAGGCAAAACGGCGTAGGGGCCGATGGGCTTATTGTTATAGTTGTAAATGAAAAAAATGACCTTCAAGAAAATCAATCAAAGATTGATTTTGAGTGGCAATTTTATAACTCTGATGGAAGCCAAGCCCAGATGTGCGGAAATGGAAGTCGAGCGGCAGCGCATTATGCATTTACAAACAAGCTTGCACCAAAAGATATGAAGTTTTTAACCGGTGCCGGAGTAATAAGCGCAACTGTTGATGGCACTATGGTAGAGAGCGAATTAACTACGCCGACGGTAGTTGATAAAAATATAGAGCATAACGGTAAATCATGGTGGCTTCTTAACACTGGAGTTCCTCATCTGGTAAATATTACTAAAAATATAGAAGAGTTTGATATTGAGGAAGCAAGAGAGCTAAGATATAGATACAACGCAAATGTCAATATTGCTTTTGTTGATGGAAAAAATCTTAGAGTAAGAACTTATGAGCGCGGTGTAGAAGATGAGACCTTGGCTTGTGGAACGGGGATGGCGGCTTGTTTTTATAGAGCTTACTTAGAGAAGATGGTTGGGGATAATATAGAGGTATATCCAAGAAGCGGCGATACTCTTTATCTGGGAATGAATGAGAAGAGAATTACTTTTAGAGGTGTTGTAAAAAATACTTTTACAGCCGAGTACAATCCCGAATAAATCGGGATGTTAGGTAAAAATTAAAGTCCGGCAGCTTCGACTATTTTAGCTTGATGGTCGGCTATAAGCGGTTCTATTATCTCATCAAGAAGACCGCCTTGCATAATCTCGGCAAGTCTGTAGAGTGTTAAACCGATTCTGTGGTCAGAAATGCGGTTTTGCGGGTAGTTGTATGTTCTAATTCTCCCACTTCTATCTCCCGTTCCAACTTGTGCTGAACGGTTTGCGCTATCTTTAGCTAGTGCTTCTTGCATCTCTAAGTCATAAAGTCTAGCTTTTAATACCTTCATCGCCTTTTCTCTGTTTTTGTGCTGCGATTTTTGATCTTGGTTTGTTACTACTAACCCTGTCGGCAAGTGAGTAATCCTTACGGCAGAGTCTGTGGTATTTACACTTTGACCGCCGCAACCGGAGGAGCGCATAACATCAACTTTTAGGTCGTTTTCGTTAATTTGAATCTCAACATCATCAACCTCAGGCATAACAGCAACCGTAATAGCAGATGTATGTACACGCCCCTGTGATTCTGTTGCCGGAACACGTTGAACACGGTGCGTTCCACCTTCATACTTTAACCTGCTATAGACCTGTTCACCTTTAATAAGAGCAATGACTTCTTTAAATCCGCCTGCATCTGAAGCAGATGAGCTTAAAATCTCAATCTTCCAATCTTTAAGATCAGCATAACGTGAGTAAGCTTCAAATAGATTACCGACAAAAATAGCAGCCTCATCACCACCTGCTCCTGCACGAAGCTCTACAATGATATTTCTCTCATCGTTGGGGTCTTTTGGTAGTAGAAGAAGTTTTATCTCCTCCTCTATCTCCGGCTTGCGAGGTTCAAGCTCTTTGAGCTCCTCTTTTGCCATGTCACCCATCTCCGGATCATTAAGCATCTCTTTGGTGTCAGATATCTCTTCTAAAAGAGCTCTGTACTCTTTTGCTTTTTTAACAATCGGTAAAAGAGAAGATTGTTCTTTTGAGAGAGCGGTCATCTTTTTAATGTCAGAAGTGATGTCAGGTGAACTCAGCATCTCGCCAAGTTCATTATAACGATTGATAAACGGTAGGAGTTTATCGGCTAACATTTATAGTGTTAACCTTATATAGCGTTTACAGCTCTGTGTAGACGACTAATTTTTCTAGCGGCAGTCTCTTTTTTTAAGACACCTTTGCTTACAAATTTTTGAATTTGTTTGTTTGCTACATTCATTGCTGATGAAGCTTCCTCTTTGTTGCCTGCAGTTATAGCAGAACGAACATCTTTTACAATGTTTTTAAGACGAGTTCTGTAAAAACGATTACGCTCTGTACGAACGATTGTTTGGCGAATTCTCTTAATTGATGACTTGTGATTTGCCATGCATGAGTCCTTCTCATATAAATTTAGTGCGCAATTCTAGCTTAAAGATAATTAAAATTAAGTTAAAGACAAGGTAAAAGAGAATAATTTAAATTTTATTGCTTAAATATGTTAAAATACAGCACTTAAAACTATGGGATTAAAATGAAATTATTTGGAACTGATGGAGTTAGAGGCGAAGCGGGCAGTTTTTTAACGGCAGAGCTTGCTATGAAGGTGGCAATGGCTGCAGGAGTTTACTTTAAAGCACACTCAAATACCAATAGGATTTTAATAGGTAAAGATACGCGCAGAAGCGGGTATATGATAGAAAATGCCATAGTAAGCGGGCTTACGGCGATAGGGTATGATGTTGTTCAAATTGGTCCTATGCCCACACCGGCTATCGCTTTTATAACTGAGAATATGCGTTGTGATGCCGGAATCATGATAAGTGCTTCACACAACTCTTTTGAAGATAACGGGATAAAGTTTTTTGATGGTTGTGGCGATAAACTCTCTCACGGTGCTGAAGAGGAGATAGAGAAGATTTACAAAAATAGTGAACTACTACAAGGCGCTCTTGTTCGTGGCAAAGATATAGGTAAGGCAAAGAGGATAGATGATGTGATAGGTCGCTATATTGTACAGCTTAAAAACTCTTTTCCAAGAGAGCTCTCCCTTAAAGATATGCGCATTGTTCTTGATACGGCAAACGGAGCTGGATATATAGTAGGTCCGACAGTTTTAGAAGAGCTAGGGGCAGAGGTTATAGTTATACACAATAAGCCTGATGGTTTTAATATTAATGATGGCTGCGGTGCGCTTCACACAAAAAATCTACGCGAGAGTGTTGTGAAGTATAGAGCAGATTTGGGGATAGCGCTAGATGGTGATGCAGATAGAGTCGTAGTTGTTGATGAAAATGGGGAGGTAGTAGATGGGGATCAGCTTTTAGGTGCTCTTGGGGCATATATGAAAGATAGAGGGACTTTAAAAGGGGGTGGAATTGTCTCAACCGTTATGAGCAACAAAGGATTGGATGACTTTGCCGCAGAAAAAGGTTTAAAACTTTTTCGCTCAGATGTAGGCGATAAAAATGTTTTAGAGATGATGAAGAGAGAGAGTATCAATTTCGGTGGCGAGCAGAGCGGACATGTAATAATTAGTGATTTTGCAAAAACAGGCGATGGATTAGTTTGTGCTCTGCAAGTTTTAGCGCTTTTAATAGAGACAAAGAAGAGAGCCTCAGAAGCTCTTCGCCCTTTTAAGCTTTATCCTCAAAGGTTAGTAAATATAAGTGTAAAGAGCAAAAAACCGCTTGCAGAGATAGAGGGACTTGATAGCAGATTAAAAGAGTTGGAAAAAGATGGCGTTCATCATTTGATTCGCTATTCGGGAACTGAGAATAAACTAAGAGTTCTGCTGGAGTGTAAGGATGCAAAAAAAATGAACTCTTGTATGGATGAGATAACAGAGTTTTTTCAAAAAGCTTTAAATGCATAATAGAACAATTCGTCTTTTGACGATACTCTTTTTTACAATATCGGGTATATTTATAATTGACCAGAATATAAAATCAATTTTTGTAGATGGCTGGAGATACTACGGGGATTGCATTGATTTGATTTTAGTCTATAACAAGGGTGTCGCTTTTTCAATGTTCGCATTTTTGGATGAGTGGTTAAAGTATATTCAACTAGTGCTTATCATAGGTGTTTTTGCCTATATAATCTACTTAAGGGAGCTATGTTATGCCATTCCCGGAGGATTGTTGCTCGGCGGTGCTTTTTCAAATATATATGACAGGTTTGTTCATGGCGGTGTTGTAGATATGGTTTACTGGCACTGTGGATTTGATTTTGCGGTGTTTAATTTTGCAGATGTGATGATAGATGTTGCAGTTGTTTGGATTTTAGTGCTAAATTTCAAACCGAAATTTTGTAAAAAAAGCACCTAAAGATAGATAAAAGCAGATTTAGGGTAATATTACTCAAAATAATAGTTACATAACTATAATAAAGAAAAACTCAAATAAAGGAAATTGATGAAAATCAAAACAAATAAAATTAATAGTGCAAATGCTCAGATAGAAGCCAACATTCCAAAAGAGACAATTGACGCAAACATAGAAAAAATAGCTAAAAATTTAACAAAAACTGCCTCTGTGCAAGGATTCCGCAAAGGTAAAGTTCCTGTGGCAGTAGTTAAAAAACAGTATGGGGAGCGCCTAGTTCAAGATGCAGAATCAGAAGCGTTGCGTGATGTTTTAAATAGAGGACTCGATGAGCTAAAAATAAGCATGGATTCACTAATAGGGGAGCCAAACATTGCAAACTTTGTAAAAAATGCAGATAGCATTGAAGTTACGGTTAAAATTGCTATGAGACCTGAAATAAATCTTGATAAATACAAAGATATGGTTGATGCTTTTGATAAGCCGGTAGTGACTGATAAAGAGGTTGAAGAGAGATTAGAAAAAATAGCCGATTCTCAAGGCAAGTTCGTTGATCTTAAAAGAAAAAGAATGGCAAGAAAAGGCGACAGCGCTATAATTGATTTTGAAGGCTCAATTGATGGAGAGCTATTTGAGGGCGGTGCAGCAAAAGAGTTTGCTCTTGTTCTTGGTTCCGGTCAGTTTATTCCCGGTTTTGAGGATCAGGTTATCGGGATGAAAATAGGCGAAGAGAAAGTTATAAAAGTTACTTTCCCCGAGAACTACGGCTCTGATAAATTAGCAGGCAAAGATGCTGAGTTTAAAGTCACGCTTAGCAATATTCAAGAGAAAGCAAAAGTAGAGATTGATGATGCGCTTGCTGAAAAATTACTTGCCGGACAAGATGATAAAAGCTTAGATAATCTAAAGAAGCAGGTAAGAGCTCAGCTAGAGAATGAAACGGTAGCAAAGCTTTACAACGAAGAGCTAAAACCGGCACTTTTAGAGACTTTTGTAGCTAAGTTTGATTTTGATCTTCCTGAGTTTGTTGTTGAGCAAGAGATTGATGTTTCACTAAACAAAAAAGCAAGTACGATGAGTGAAGATGAGATAAAAGAGCTTCGCGAAAATAGTGATAAACTAGAGAAACTTCGTGATACTTTCCGTGAAGAGGCACAAAGAAGCGTAAGAGCTACATTTATTATTGACGCGCTTGCTACTGCTGAGGGCGTTAAAGTTGATGAGAATGAAGTTATGCAGACTATCTATTATGAAGCAATGCAGATGGGACAAGATCCTAAAATGGCATATGATAAATATAAAGAGGCAGGTTATTTACCTGCTATTCAAATGTCAATGGTTGAGGATAAGGTTCTTACGCAAATTCTTAACTCTAAGATGAAAGAAGCTTAAGTAAGATGAGTTATGTCCCTTACGTAGTTGAAAAAACAGCACGCGGCGAACGCTCTTACGATATATATTCTCGTCTTTTAAAAGATAGAATTATAATGCTAAGCGGAGAGGTAAATGACGGGGTTGCTTCATCTATTGTAGCGCAGATGCTTTTTTTAGAGGCTGAAGAGCCGGAGAAAGATATATATTTTTATATAAACTCTCCCGGTGGTGTTGTTACTGCCGGAATGGCAATATATGACACAATGAATTATATTCGTCCGGATGTAACTACGATATGTGTAGGTCAAGCAGCATCTATGGGAGCTTTTTTACTCTCAAGCGGAGAAAAAGGCAAAAGATATGCACTTCCGCATGCAAGAATTATGATTCATCAGCCTCTAGGCGGTGCTCAAGGTCAAGCAACAGATATCGCAATTCAAGCAAAAGAGATCCTCAGAATGAAAGAGGAGCTAAATGAGATTTTGGCAAAGAATACAGGTCAAGATATTAAAAAAGTTGAAAAAGATACCGATAGAGATAACTTTATGAGTGCTAAAGAGTCAAAAGCTTACGGAATAATCGACGAAGTTTTGGTAAAAAAAAGTAAAGATTAGTAATTTGAAGGAGACGGTATGTCAGGAGCTTTAAGAAGTAGACGTCGAAGCACCAAGGATGCAAAACCATCGGCTGCGGTAACAGATAAAGAGGTAACCAAAGAGCCGGAGAGTGAGTTAGAGACCTATTCAAGGGAGGTCTTAAATGCACTCCTAAAAGATGGATTGCCGCCGACTCCAAATAACTTTTCTCTATATTTTGATAGACTCTTAGAAGAGAAGAGTCAAAATACACGAAGCCATATTGTTTCTGTGCTTGAGCTTGAAGAGAATAATGAAGATGAAAATAGTATTATGCTTGAGCAGAGCTTAAAGCAGGGGTTTTCATCAATTAAAAATATTCTTGGCGTTACTGCTAGCCTATACAAAAATATGTCTTTGATGACAAAAATACTTGATAAAAGAAAAAAAGAGCTAGAAGCAAGCTCGGATAATCAGGCTGTACAAGGTGTTGCGGCATCTTTAGGATCTGATATAGTAAAGCTTAACGAGATTTTAAAAAAGCAGAGCGGTACTATTAAAACGACGTATGATGAAACAGCAAAAATAATAAAAAATGTTGAGAATGAGACTATTTTTGATAATCAATACGGTGTTTATAATAAGCGATATCTGATGACAAAAATAGAACAAGAGATAGAACTTATTAAAAAGTTTAAACATAAAAGTTCTCTTATCATGATTGAACTATCCCGTGACCTTAAAGCAAGCGTAACTAATGAAAAAGCGATAATGCTTATGACTAAAACCGTGGCAAGACTTCTTCTAAAAACCTCAAGAAGAAGCGATACTGTAGCGCACTACGGCAACGGAGTCTTTACAATGCTTTTAAAACATACAGATATTGAGAGTGCAAAAAAAGCAAGTGAGAGGCTATGTGAACTTGTCTCAAACAGTAATTTCTTCTTAGGAGATCGCGAGATACAGCTTAAAATATCTATCGGAGTTACTAATGTTACTGAGAATCACTCTGTAGAGGAGATTATAGTAAGTTCAATGGATGGTGTTGAAAAGGCGTATGAAAATCCCAATCTAGACTATGCGGTTTTACTGAGAAATAGTTAGTAGTATATATAAAAATAATGAAATTAAAAATAGTAGAATATCCAGATAAAAAATTAAAAGAGAAGTCAAAGAGCATTGAGGTGTTCAATAAAGAGCTGCACCAACTTCTTGATGACATGTATGAGACTATGATAGGCTCAAACGGCATAGGATTGGCTGCAATTCAAGTAGGACATACAAAAAGAGCTCTGCTTATTAATATCCCAGATGAGAATGATGAACAATCAGTAGATACTCTAATTGAGATGATAAACCCGGTTATCACACACACAAGCGGGGTAACAACATACCAAGAGGGGTGCTTAAGTGTACCGAGTTTTTATGAAGATATTAATAGATATGAGAGCATAACTGTTAACTATCAAGATAGAGATGGAAATACAAAAATCATTGAAGCTGACAACCTATTAAGCATTGCAATTCAACATGAAATCGATCATTTAGACGGTATTTTATTTATAGACAAACTCTCATACTCAAGAAGAAAGAAGTTTGAAAAAGAGTACAAGAGGATGCAAAAAGAGAAAAAACTCCATAAATTATAGTTTTTTATGACAATATGCCATATTTTTTACTATTTAAAACTATAAACAGTATGATTATATCAATTTAGTAAAGGGTATCTTGTTCCCTAAAGGTTGATGCTATGAAAATGGTCTCTTGTGCTACTTATGAAGGCGTGGAAGCAAAAGTTGTTCATGTCGAGTCCACTCTTACAAAAGGTCTTCCCTCATTTAGTGTTGTGGGCATGGCAAGTGCTTCAATTAATGAAGCAAAAGAGCGTGTTAAATCTGCGCTACTAAGCAATGAGTTTACATTTCCCCCAAAAAGAATTACTATTAATCTTGCTCCGAGTGACGTAAAAAAAGAGGGAAGCCAGTTTGATTTAAGCATGGCTCTGCTGATTGCACTTGATTATTTAGAGGATGATTTGAGTGATTGGTTTGTATTTGGGGAGTTGGGGCTTGATGGAACAATAAAGGAGAATATTCAGCTCTATCCGCTTCTGCTTTCGCTTGCAAATCAAAAGATTATTAAAAAAGCAGTTGTTCCGTTTGAAAGCCTTGAGAAGCTATCTAAAATTCCAAATATAGAATTTTATGGAGTTAAGAGACTAGGTGAAGCTATAGAGCTATTAAAAGAGTCCGCTAATGCAGTACCAAACTGCAGCTATAAAAAAATAGAGTATCCATCTTATAAAATTAATGAGAAAGAGTACTATTTTGACAATAACTATATCGAGGATTTCTCAGATGTTAAGGGTCAAGAGGTTGCAAAAAGAGCCGCATTAATCAGCGCTGCCGGATTTCATAATCTGCTTTTAGAGGGAAGTCCCGGATGCGGAAAAAGTATGATTGCGCAAAGGCTTAGATACATTTTGCCTCCACTTAGTAGTGATGAGATATTGGATATAGCGAAACTTGATGCCCTTGAAGCAAAAGAGCCTACCTTTAAACCGCTTAGGAGCTACAGAGCTCCTCACCACTCATCTACTACGGCAAGTGTATTTGGGGGTGGAAGCTATAAAGCTAGGATTGGAGAGGTTGGCTTGGCGCATAGAGGGGTTCTGTTTTTTGATGAACTTCCGCACTTCTCAAGAGGTGTGCTTGAAGCCCTAAGAGAGCCGCTACAAGATAATAAGATAAGAATATCAAGGGTAAATACAAAGGTTGAGTACCCTAGCGATTTTCTATTTGTAAGTGCCATGAATCCGTGCCCATGCGGTAATCTTTTAAATGAGCAAAAAGAGTGCAGATGCAGTGACCTTGAGGTGCAGAGATATAAAAACAGACTCTCTGAGCCATTCTTGGATAGAGTTGATTTATGTGTTGTTATGCAGCAGGTAACCTCAAAGGATAGAGCGACTATAAGCTCACAAGAGATGCATAATCAAGTTATAGAGGTGCATAAAAGAGCACTTTTAAGAGGGCAAAAAAGTTTTACGGCAAAGCTTAGTGATAGTGAGATAGATAACTACTGCATACTAGATAGCGAAGCAAAAGATGTCTTAGAGATGGCTGTAAAACGGTTTGCTTTGTCGTTTAGGAGCATAAAAAAGATTCAGAAAGTTTCATTAACGATTGCAGATTTAGATAAGAGTGACATAGTTCAAAAGAGGCATGTTCTTGAGGCGTTGAGTTATAGAAGAAGAGGTTAGGGCAGTGCCCCAACTACAAAGGTAATTTAGTGATTAAAAATCATCCTCTGCTTTTAAGATACCTTGTATCTCTATGTTTAGCTTAACTATTTCGCTAACAACAACCCCGCCTGCTTCTAGCGCTTGATTCCAAGTAATGTCATAATCTCTTCTATCTATTTTTCCGCTTAGGCTAAGACCCGCTCTTTGTCTTCCCCATGGATCGGTAATAGTGCCGCCAAACTCATAATCAAGTGCAACATCTTTAGTTGTGCCCTTTATAGTTAGTTTTCCGTAAGCTTTATCATCTTTGACACTATCAAGAACAAAAGTCACTTTTGGATACATCTCTGCATTAAAAATTTCATCTGATTTTAGGTGTGCATCTCTTTTTGCAATATTTGTATTTATGGACTCAACATCCATTTCACCACTCAAAGCAACAAGCTTATTTGTCTCATCTTCTAGCTCAAAACTACCGTCAAACTTCTGAAACTCTCCGTTAACCGTACTAATCATCATATGTTTTACCGAGAAGGCAACATTGGTATGGGAGGGATCTACATTATAAACCCCGCCAAATAACGAGCTTACTCCTAAGAGTATCGACACAATTACTAATTGCATTTTTTTCATCTTTAAATCCTTCTTTTTGTTTGAGCCATTATATTACTATATTGCACCAAGAAAGTATTAAATATGTCAACTAATGACAATTTTTAAACATAAATACAAAAAGTCACACATTATAGTAGGTTGCATTTGGATGATAGACAACTAATGCCGAAGTTGACTGCTCCGGATGAATCTGAAATGTCTCACTTAGCTCAATTCCAAACTCTTCAGGATGAAGAAGGTTAAAAAGAGGGCGGTTAAGCTCAAGATCCGGACATGCCGCGTAACCAAACGAGTATCTGGAGCCTTGGTATCTATTCATCTGAACATCGCTTAGACTGCTTCCTTCGCCATCAGAGATATTTAAATCTAATCTTATCTGCTTGTGGGCTATCTCAGCAAGTGCTTCAGCTAGTTCGACTCCAAGACCATGAAACTGATAATACTCAGTATATTCGCCTCTCGCATAAATCTCTCTCTCAAATTCGCTAAGTTTTGAGCCAGCGCTTACACATGTAAAGGCTACGACGTCATGTCTATCTCTATGAAAAAAGTCGCTAAGTGCGCGGTGAGGCTGTTTTGACTGTCTTGGAAATGTGAACTTCTCTTTTGCTCTGCCTATAACTTCATTAAGTGTTTCACGATTTATTTCGCTCTGGCTATTGTACCCTTCACTCTCATCAAATATAAGCAGAGTATCATCATCGCTTCTACACGGCCAGTAACCGTAAATAATGGTAGGCTCAAAGAGTTTTTCGTCAATAAACTGCGCCTTTAGTCTCTCATACGCCGGCCACACAACCTCATCAAGCTGCTTTTGATACGCCTCTTTTGTCATTCCTTTTGAGCTATATCCCCAACGAGATTTAAAAAGAAGCTTATGGTTAATCCACTCAAATGCCATTTCAACTTGTTGTGAAGTTAGCTTTAGTTCACGTCTGCCCCAAAATGGCGGAGTCGGAACTGCAACATCACGTGAGGGCATCTTAAGCTCCTCAAATGGTGGAATAATTACCTTCTCTTTTACTTTTACAATCTTCTCTTCGTTATCTTTGCCATGGAGATCTGTATCAAAATTTTTAGCCTCAATTCGGCTCATGGCAGTTACGCCGTCAAACGCATCTTTACAGTAAAAGATCGGACCGTCATAATATGGGCGGCAGAAATCATCTATAAAGGAGCGAGTAAGTGCGGCACCACCTAAGAGAATAGGAGTTTTGATTCCCTCTCTTTGAAGAGCCTCTAGGTTATCTTTCATGACTTGAGTTGATTTGACCAAAAGTCCGCTCATGCCGATTGCGTCTGCATTTGACTCTTTAAGTGTTTTTACAAAATCATCAAGCTCGACTTTTATACCTAAGTTTACTACTTTGTAACCGTTGTTTGAGAGAATAATATCTACTAGATTTTTACCAACGTCATGTACATCGCCTTTGACTGTTCCAAGAATTAATGTTGTATCAACTTTTTTGTCGATTTTTGGTAAGTAAGGGTTTAGATAATCAACTGTTTTTTTCATAGTCTCCGCGCTTTGAAGAACAAACGGCAGCTGCATCTGCCCCGAGCCAAAGAGCTCTCCTACTACTTTCATAGCATCTATTAGGATCTCGTTGACTATTTTTTGTGGTGCGATTGTATGACGCGCTTCTTCTACAAGAGGAATCATTCTATCTTTGTCGCCGTCCATTAGAAGTTTTGCAATTTTTTCTTCATCACTCATAGCTAGGTAAGCTTCATCTACCGCTTGATTATCAGTTGCTTCTTTTGTGCTAAAGTGCTCAATAAACTCAAAAAGAGCCTCAGAATTCGGCTTACGGTTAAAGATAAGATTATCGCATATCTCTTGGTCGATTTTGGAGATTTTATTGATAGGGATAATGTGCTGAACATTTATGATAACGCTTGTAAGCCCTGCTTCTATACAGTGATGTAGAAACATAGAGTTAAGATATGGGCGAGCATCTTTGTCTAGCCCAAAAGAGATGTTGGAGAGCCCTAGAATTGCTCCGACTTCGGGATGTCTTTTACGGAGCTCTCTTATCGCTTCAATAGTGTTTATACCGGCATCAACATACTCAGCATCCCCGCTTCCAAGAGTAAATGTAAGCAGGTCAAAAACTAAATTCTCCGGCTTAATACCATGTTTTTTTGTAGCAAGTTCATAGATACGCTCTGCCACTTCAAGTTTTCTCTCAAGAGTTTTTGCCATCCCAATCTCATCTATAGTTAGACAAACAAGTGCGGCTCCAAACTTTTTAGCTAGCCGGCATATAGTATCAAACTTTTCAATACCGTCCTCAAGATTAACGGAGTTAATTATAGGTTTTCCCCCGATTAGCTTAAGTGCTTCTTCAAGAGCAGCCGTCTGAGTAGAGTCGGGCATAAGTGGAAGTGCTATCTTTTGAGCATAGAGACTCATGACGCTGTTCATATCTTTTGTCTCATCACGACCCGCAAAACCAACACTTACATCAAGCACATGTGCGCCTACTCTTACCTGCTGTTGAGCAACGCTTAGAGTCCCCTCATAATCCTCCGCTAAAAGAAGTTCACGAAACGCTTTAGAGCCTGTTGCGTTGCTTCTCTCTCCCACAAGCAAAACAGAAGATTCTTGAGATAAGGAGACTGTATTAAAGAGTGAAGCAAGAGAGTTCTCTTGAGATCCTGATGGCTCTTTTGGAAGAGTCTTGCTGACTCTATCTACTAAAGCACGGATATGTTGAGGTGTAGTTCCACAGCAGCCTCCTAAAAAGCTTACACCGTCATATTTTAAAAAGTTCTCCTGCTTGTCGGCAAACTCATCGGGTCCCATAGGGTAGTAGGTATAACCTCCGCGGTTTTGTGGAAGTCCTGCGTTTGCGTGAACACTAATGGGTTTATGCCAAAGTTCACTTAATGTTTTTACATGTTTTTCAATCTGCTCAGGCCCTGTTCCGCAGTTAAAACCAAGGCTTAAGATGTCAAAAGGCTCTAAAATAGTAGCTATCGTTGAAGCATCTGTTCCTATAAGCATGGTTCCGCTTAGCTCTATGGTAACGGAGATCATGATAGGAATCTCCACTTCTCTTTGTCTAGAAGCCTCCTCGCATGCATGAAGAGCGGCTTTGATTTGAAGCGGGTCTTGGCATGTCTCAAGCAAGAATACATCTACTCCACCGTCGATAAGTGCTAGACAAAATTCAGTATAGCCTTCAAGCATCTCATCATAAGTTATATGTCCAAGAGACGGGAGTTTTGTTCCTGGACCAATTGAGCCTAAAACAAACCTTGGATGCTCAGGGGTGCTGAACTTTTCGCACTCTTTTTTAACAAGTGCCGCACCCGCTTTTGTTAACTCATAGGCACGATTGCCAAGCCCATACTCATCTAAAACCCAAGAGAAGGAGCCAAAGGTATTTGTTGTGATGAGGTCTGCTCCGGCACTAAGGTAAGCATGAAAAATCTCACTTAAAACTTCAGGAGAGGTTACATTTAGGAGTTCATTACACCCCTCATTACCTTCCCACGCCTCCTTTGGAATTTTCTCGTCTCGCTGTTGAAGCTGAGTACCCATAGCCCCATCAATGATAAGAGGTCTCTTTTTTATAGTTTTTAAGATATACTTTTTTGGTGTCATGAACAAATCTTTTGTTAAAATGAATTAGTAATTTTATTCTAGCAAGTTAGAACATAAAAAAGACTTTTAAAAATAGTCTAATTGGTTATAATTATTATTATGATATGTAATTAAAAATAGTATTTTGATATAATGTTGTCAAAATATAGGCAGGAGTTAATATGAAAGAAGAGAATGCCAGTCTGAAGATACCGACTGCATGGAGAATATATAGATATTATGTATTTATTTTTTTAACGGTTGTGGCGTTAATCACACCATGGATACAAGTAAATGAGAGTCACTTTTTTTTACTAAGTTTTGACAAACTTAAGCTTCATCTTGCATTTGTTGAGTTTGATATGCAGGAGCTATACCTTTTACCGTTTTTACTTATGATACTTTTTTTAGGCATATTCGGTATGACTGTTTTAGGCGGTCGTGTTTTTTGCGGCTGGATATGTCCTCAAACAATTTTTAGAGTAATTTATCGTGATTTAATAGAGACAAAACTGCTAAAACTTAGAAAACGAATAAAGAATAAACAGCAAGAACCGGATATGAGTATCTTGAAAAACAAGATAAAAAAAGCAGTCGCAATTTTAATCTGGGTAGTTCTATCGTTTGTAGCGAGTGCAAACCTTCTATGGTTTTTTGTTCCACCGGAAGATTTTTTCGCTTATATGGCTGATCCGTTTGATCACATGATTCTCTTTGGCACACTCATAGTCTCAGCGCTTTTTCTTATCTATGACATTGTATTTTTACAAGAAGATTACTGTATCTATGTATGTCCATACTCAAGAATTCAGTCTGTTTTATATGATGAGCATACGGTTATGGCTCTTTATAATACAAACCGCGGCGGTCATATCTATAACGAAGATAAGGAGAAGGTGTTCACAAAACAAAAAGAGCTTCAAAAAGTTGAGCCGCATGCAGAGTGTACGGCATGTGAGAGTTGTGTAACCGTTTGTCCTACACATATAGATATACGAAAGGGTCTTCAGCTTGAGTGTATAAACTGTCTGGAGTGTGTGGATGCATGTACCGTTGTAATGGGCAAACTAGGCAAACCTTCGCTTGTTACATGGTCTAGCGATTATGAGATTATAGATAAAAAGGGGAAAACAAAATATTTTCGCCCAAAAATTTTAGCTTATATTGTATTGCTTGTCGGTTTGGTAATAGCTATGGTTATTATGGGAAGCAAAAAAGAGCATATGCTTTTAAATATTAACAAAGAAAACAGACTATACTCCATATCAAAAGAGTCTGACGGTAAGATTGCAGTGGATAACGCTTATGTATTTTTGATACAAAATACAAAAAACGAGAAGATGGATTTCTATTTTGATGTAACTCTTCCAAAAGATATAAAAGGGAATCTTGAGATAGTAAAGCCCACAGAGCCTTTCTCTGTAACTCCGGGAGTAAAAAAGAAAAAAATCGTAGTTTTAAGAACTTATGATGAGCTTTCAGATGATGCAAGGCATGATACGATAATTCCAATAAAAATTCGTGCTTATGCGCTGGAGCATGAGGAGATAGTAGTCTTTAGAGATGCTACTTTTACCTATCCTAGGGCAGATATAATTGAGGATACAAAAGATTAGTATCCTCAAAATAAAATGTGATATTTTTTTGATATAATTCAATTTTAGTAGATAAGTTTTGTCTTATAAATGAACTATAAGGAGCAAAATGGCATTTTCAGTAGAGAATAGAAAAGGCACATTAAGCGGTATTTTGTTTGTGGCAATTTTTGCCGCAGCAGCTACAATGATATCGGAAATAAATTTTGTTAAATCTCTTGGTATTTCACCCCTTGTTATCGGGATTGTTTTAGGGATTTTTTATGCAAATACACTTCACAATAAAACTCCAAAAGAGTGGAGCTTAGGCATCACCTTCTCCGGAAAAAAAATTTTACGCTTTGCAATCGTCTTTTACGGTTTTCGTATAACTTTTCAGCAGATTGCCGAAGTTGGGGTAGAGGGATTTATGGTCTCTCTTATTATGCTCTCTACAACTTTTATTTTGGGAACTTGGGCGGGGCAGAGGCTCTTTAACATGGATAGAGACACCTCTATGCTTAGCGCATCAGGAGCTTCTGTATGCGGTGCTGCTGCAGTTTTGGCAACAGAGCCGGTTTTAAAAGCAGAGGAGCACAAGGCTGCAATTGCGGTTTCAATGGTTGTTTTATTTGGAACAATATCTATGTTTTTATATCCGCTGTTATATAACATGGGTGTTTTTGATATGAGTGCAAAAGAGTTTGGTATCTATGTCGGTGGAACAATTCATGAGGTTGCGCAGGTTGTAGCAGTTCCGGCATCTATACCAAATGCAAGCCAAGATATGGCAAATGCCGCGGTAATTGTGAAGATGACAAGGGTTATTATGATAGCGCCGATGCTTATCATTTTGGGGATATACCTCTCATATAGCTCAAAGAAAAGCGGCACGAGTGTAGGCGGAGTTAAGCTTGTGATTCCTTGGTTTGCCGTATATTTTATAGGTATGGCAGGGTTTAATTCACTTCAAATAGTTCCCCAAAATATAGTTGACATCATAAATGAGATAGATACTTTTTTACTCACAATGGCAATGACGGCACTTGGAATCGGTACTGTATTTTCAAAGTTTAAAGGTCTTGGACTAGCTCCGGTATATACTTCGGGCTTAATGTTTGCATGGTTGTTAGTCGGTGGATATTTTATAACAAAATGGGTTGTGGCAATTTTTTAATATACCGCATTATACTCAGCCTTGAGAGAATTGACTTGTAACTTTTAACTAAAAGAGTATATAATAAAGACAAATCAAATTTCAAGGAGTCAGTAGAGTGTCAAATTTGCCAAACACGCTGAATTCTTACTGGCTTTGGAGAGAGATATCATCAAAGTTAGGAGTCTCAAATCCTGCATATAAATATTGGAGTGAGACTAGAAATTTAAAACTTAACAATAAGTATCTTTTTATACAAAAAAACACCCTTCCTTCAAAATATGAGCATGTAGAGAGTGTCCTTACCGATTTATCGGGGCACCTACCTATAAAATACGCTTCTGATAGGCTACATGTGAATGAAAGAATATTTTCATATGAGAAGATGAGACTCTATAAGGAGTTTGAATATAAGTTTGTAGAAGATGTAAAATTTGTAAATATAAAAAAATTTTTTACGGAGTTTGGGATAAAAGTAGATAAAAACTCTATTGTTGTGCTTGGAAAAATCAAGGAGTTGGAGATAGGACCTGAGTGCACTTTTTATAATTTAAAAAATGATTACGGAGTGGTGGTTTACGAATAATGAATACCTTTTTTCTTGAGTTCCGTGACCCGCTTTTTGGGATAATAATCTTTTTTGTTCTTATTTTTGTTATCACTTTTTTCTCTTACTGGTTTGCAAAATTTAAGAAAAAAGAGGATTACAGGCATTTAGATAAGTTTTTAAAGCAGTTTCATACTCTGCCGTCACAAAATGAGCTTAAAGTCTTGATTACAAAGGGGGAACTCTCTGAAAAATCTTGGTTGCTTCTGGCAAGCGCATACGCAAAAAACGGTAACTATGAGAAAAGTATAGAGATATATAGTGAACTCTTAAAGGTTGGAGATAAATCTAACTACAGAGACACCCTTTTTCTGTTAGGAAAAACATATTTTAAGGCCGGTTTTCTCGAGCGCGCAAGGCAGATTTTTTTAGAGATACTAAAAAACAATCCACGAACCCCGCAAGCCTTAAACTACCTGCTCTTAGTCTATGAGCAGATGAGAGACTATAGTGCAGCCCTTGAGGTATTAGAAGTAATAAGCGAGCTAAAAAAAGAGATAACCGTAGAGAGTGCTTATATTAACTCTTTGCTTATTTTAAACGATTCACTCATGAGTTCTGATGAAAAGGTAAATAAGCTCTTAGAGATATATAAAAAGAGCAGTCACTTGACCTACCTTATATTTGAGTATATATTTCGAGTAAATCCAAAAGCTGCATGGGAGAATATTGATATCTCAAAAGCAGAGTTGCTAGTTGATGTGCTGTGGAGATGCGATAAAAAAGATTTGAATTTTGATATAATAATGCAAAACGGCTATTTAAGGGAACTATACACGGCAAAAGGGTATATAAAAGAGGCAACAAAGAGTTCTATTTTTGAACTTGATGTGCTTATAAATCTTGACTCTAAGGTAAATGCCACGCTTGGATTTGAGTACATATGTACTAGCTGTAAGACTGCTTATCCATTTGCCTTTAGCCGTTGTAGCGGCTGTCATGCAATTGATACCTCAATGGTAGAACTCTCTTTAGTAAAAGATTATCATAAGGATTTTAGTGAAGAAAATAACTCTTTTCAGTGATGGTAGTGCTCTTGGAAACCCTGGACCCGGGGGGTATGGTACAATTTTGCGCTTTGGCTCTAAGGAGAGGGAGATTAGTGGCGGAGAGGCTCATACAACAAACAATAGAATGGAGCTTCTGGCTGTCATAGAGGGTCTAAGAGTTCTTAAAGAACCATGTGAAGTTGATATAATCTCTGACTCCTCTTATGTTGTCAAAGGTATAAATGAGTGGCTTGCCGGATGGATAAAGAGGGATTTTAAGAAGGTAAAAAATCCTGATTTATGGGCAGAGTATATAGAGGTTTCAAAAGGGCATAAGATAAATGCAATATGGGTTAGAGGGCATAACGGGCATATTGAAAATGAGAGATGTGATATTTTGGCAAAAACAGAAGCATTAAAGATTAAGGAGGCACAAAATTGAGTAAAAATAGAGAGCTTTTAGAAGAGACTTTAGGATATAAGTTTAAGAATGAGAAGCTTATTATCGAAGCGCTGACACATAAGAGCTATAAGCAGCCCTACGATAATGAGCGACTTGAATTTTTGGGTGATGCGGTTTTGGATTTGATTGTAGGGGAGTATCTCTTTTTTAAATTTCCAAAATCAGATGAGGGTAACCTCTCAAAAATTAGAGCAGCACTCGTAAATGAAGATGGTTTTGAGAAGTTGGCAAGATCTATAGATTTGGGTAAATATATACTTCTATCAAATGCGGAAGAGAACAATGGTGGCAGGGAGAAGGCATCTCTGCTCTCAAACGCTTTTGAAGCGGTTATGGGTGCAATCTATCTAGAGTCAGGCTTAGAGGTTGCTAGAAAAATAGCAATTGATTTGATAGAGAAAAATCATATAGAGATATCGCTTGAGACTCTATTTAGAGATTTTAAAACAACTCTGCAGGAGCTTACTCAAGCGAGATTTGGAGAGACTCCTGAATACAAAGTTATTGCTAGTCGTGGACCTGACCATAAGAAAGAGTTTGAAGTTGCCGTTATCATAGAGAGCAAAGAGTACGCAAGAGCGGTAGGTAAAAGTAAAAAAATTGCCCAACAAGAAGCTGCAGAGATGGCAGTAAAACTTTTAAATGAGGAAGAGAAGTGAACAGTTTTGGAGTGAAGTTAAGATTTAGCACTTTTGGAGAGTCTCACGGAGTGGCAATCGGGTGTCTGCTTGATGGAGTACCGGCTGGACTAGAGATAGATGAGGCGTTTATTCAGAGTGAACTTAATCGTAGAAAACCTGGAAAAAGCGAGTTTGAGACTGCAAGAAAAGAGGATGACAAGGTAGAGATATTAAGCGGTGTTTTTGAGGGTAAAAGTACAGGAACTCCGATTGCGATGTTAATACGCAATACAAATCAAAAGTCAAAAGATTACTCAAATATCAAAGATATTTTTCGCCCCGGTCATGCCGATTTTACATATTTTTATAAATACGGTATAAGAGATTACCGAGGAGGAGGCAGAAGTTCTGCAAGAGAGACG
>Ga0172382_10003140_pt1 | contig 26524 bp, 32 predicted proteins | sample Leawel138RmetaG_FD_122245 | JGI IMG/M metagenome (GOLD analysis project Ga0172382, IMG submission 122245) | Leachate microbial communities from a municipal landfill in Southern Ontario, Canada - Leachate well 138R metaG | ecosystem: Engineered > Solid waste > Landfill > Unclassified | place...
AGCGCCATCGGTTACGTCACCCCGCACGAAGCAGAGGAGGCATTCTACGCAAGCTTGAACGTTGAGCAAAAAGCAGCCTAATCATTGAACCAGAAACTCTCCGGTAAACCCGGGGCAGTTCAGTTTGCCGGAAGTGATCAGTGTGGTTGGTATGCTCGCGGAGTGTGGCTGACGGCTCGAAATCTGATCTCATGCCGCGTCAAAATGCCTTTCCCTGATTTTCAAACATTGCGCCAGCTCTCTCCACCATGGCCCCTTTCGGTCCGTTACACGAATTCTATATTGACCATATGGTCTGTTTTGGTGCAGCATGGAGCTACAGCAACAATAACGAGGTGAGCGGAATGGTCAGAGAACGCAGTACGGTCGTCGGTGACTCGGACCCCAGGAAGGCGATAGTGAGCCCATCCAAGCTGGCCCATTTTGTCGTTCGGACCAATCAGTATGAAGTGCTTCTCGATTGGTACAAGACCGTCCTCAACGCCACGCCGGTGTTCGAAAATGAAATGCTGGCCTTCCTTTCATATGACGACGAGCATCACCGCGTTGCCATTCTCAATATGCCGACGCTGGCCGACCAGCCTGAAGGTATTACCGGTGTCCATCATGTGGCGTTCACCTATGATTCCCTGAAGGATCTCCTGGAGAATTTCGAGCGCCTGGGCCTCCTTGGTATTCGGCCGACCTACGCGATCAATCACGGGCCAACCACGTCGCTCTATTATGAGGATCCGGACCATAACCAGCTCGAATTTCAGGTCGAGAATTTCGCGACCGTAGTGGAATCCGGCAAATTCTTCTTCTCCGAGGCATTTGCGGACAACCCGATCGGCGTCGAGATCGACCCGGTCGACCTACTTAAGCGTCTCAGGGCCGGCGAACCCGAGGCTGCGCTCAAGATACGCCCGGATATCGGCAGGAAGACCCTTGCCGAAGTCAAGCTCCGTTAATGGACCAGCTATGTCGATAACGATCGAGAGCCGTCACGCCATTACCGATGTTATACATCTCTTTTATCACCTAGTTGACAGCGGGCATGCTTCACAAACAGCAAGATTGTTCGCGCCCCAGGCGAAGCTGACTTTCGGTCCGGGATCTCCACAACCAGGCACCATCACCGGCGACCGCATCAGAGTTGCGATGACGGAGCGAGAGGCGCTGAAGGCAGCATTTACGCGCCATGTCGTTTCCAACATCATGTTCGGCGACGGAGCCGAGGCTCCAACGATCCGTTACCTTCTTACACTGTTCCGGTCTGATGACGAAACACGCAGCAGCATACCGGCCTTCGTGGCGGACGTGATCGAGATTTGGCAGCATGGCGATGATTGCTGGCAGATCGCCGAACGCACGATCATGCCTACTTTTGCGCGCGCGTGATCCTCCGTTCTTGTGACCACTCTCGCTTGGCCCTCGCAGAAAGGAAAGATATGAAGCTTGTACGATATGACGCCGGGCGCGGGCCAGAAATCGGGATTGTCACCCAGGGAGTAATTGCTCTGCGGCATGCCATCCCGGACGCACCGGTCGAGATGATCTCGCTCATCTCGGATTGGGAAGAATGGAAATCGCTATTGGAGGAGGCCGCTCTTCGCCCGCCCGACTTTGATCTCGGGGACATTGTGCTGCTGGCACCAATCCCCAGACCTTCCAAGATCTTCGGTATCGGTCTTAATTATACCGATCACATCGCGGAATCCGGAATGGAGCCGCCAAAGGACCAAACATGGTTCTCGAAGCCACCTACAGCCGCAAACGGACCGTTCGATCCGATAGCCATGCCACGTGTATCCGACCAGCTCGACTATGAAGCGGAGCTTGTCATCGTGATTGGCAGGCGTTGCCGATATGCAGATCGATCCGCCGCGGCGGATGCCATCTTTGGCTATTGCGTGGGAAACGACGTCAGCGTCCGCGATTGGCAGTTTCGCACGTCCCAGTTCATCTTGGGAAAATCGTTCGACACCCATGCGCCGCACGGACCGTGGATTGTTACGAAGGATGAGCTCGAACCGCTCGCGCTCGATATCGAGTGCCAGGTCAACGGGGAGATCCGGCAAAAATCAAACACGCGGCACATGATTTTCGATCCCGTCGCACAGGTCGAACACCTCTCCCAGGTCATGACGCTCGAACCAGGGGATCTCCTTTTCACAGGCACGCCCGAGGGAGTGGGCGCCGCTCGCAAGCCGCCCCTGTGGCTCAAGCCGGGCGACCATGTTCGCGCGACGATTTCCGGCATCGGTTCGATCGAGAACCAGGTAGTCGCAGACTGATTGCCCCAAGAGCGAAGAGGAGCAGCAGAATGTCCAAAGTCATCATTTCTTGCGCGATCACCGGATCGATCCACACACCATCTATGTCGCCGCATTTGCCGGTAACTGCGGCTGAAATTGCCGAAAGCGCGCTCGGAGCCGCAGAGGCGGGCGCGGCGATCGTCCATTTGCACGCGCGCAACCCGGTCGACGGCCGACCGGATCAGAGCCCTGAGGCCTTCGCGCCGTTTCTCGGGGTGATCAAGCAATCGTCGAATGTTGTGGTGAATCTCACCACCGGTGGTTCTCCTTTTATGCCCGTCGAGGAGCGGGTTCGGCCAGCGGCTAAGTGGAAGCCCGAGGTTGCGAGCCTCAATATGGGTTCGATGAATTTTGGCCTTTTTCCGATGCTCAAGCGCTACAAGCAGTTCATGCATGATTGGGAACCGGCCATGCTGGAGGGCTCCCACGATCTGGTGTTCCGCAACAGCTTCAAGGATATCCGCTACGCGCTGGAGACACTGAACGAGACCGGAGCGCGTTATGAGTTTGAATGTTACGACACCAGCCATCTCCACAATCTCTATTATTTCTGGATCGAGGGCCTCGTGCGGGCGCCGTTGTTCATCCAGACCTGCTTTGGCTTGCTCGGTGGAATCGGCGCACACCCGGAAGAAGTGCTGCATATGAAGCGCACCGCGGATCGTCTGTTTGGCAATAATTACCGATGGTCGGTGCTGGGCGCCGGCGCATCACAGATGAAGGTCGCGGCACAGGCGGCGGCCATGGGTGGCCATGTCCGGGTCGGACTCGAGGATAATCTGTGGCTCGACAAGGGTGTGCTGTCGCGCACCAACGCGGCGCAGGTCACACGCGTCCGGCAGATTATCGAAGGTCTTGGCTTGGAGGTAGCAACGCCAGAGGAGGCACGGCAACTGCTTGATCTTAAAGGAGGGGACCGCGTGGGCTTTTAGGAGCCGGACGCTGAAGGCGTGCGTGCGGAAACGGACTGGCGCGTGATGGTTGATAACTTCTTGAGGACAGTTTCAATCTTCAGAGGGACGAAGGATGTGGGATATTGTCAGACCGTGTCGGGAACCATCCATCGGGATGGGCAAGGCGGTCCGGTACACAACCGGGCGTAGGGCGAAGCTTGAAGTTACTTGTGACACACCCTCAATACGGGTCAATTTGTAGCGCAAGAAGTCCTCGAACTCGCCTAACGACGCGACCAGCACCCTGAGTTGATAATCGCTCTCGCCGGTCATCAAATAGCATTCCATGACTTCGGGGAAATCGGCAATTTTCCTCTCGAAGATTTCAAGGTGACGATCATCCTGGCCGTGGAGGCGAACGCGGACGAACCCGGTTACCCCAAGGCCGATCGCCTCTGGATCGACCAGCGCAACATAGCCACGAATGACTCCTTCGCTTTCCAACTGGCGCACCCGGCGGAGACACGGACTGGGGGAAAGTCCGACCTTCATGGAAAGCTCCTGATTGGTGATCCTGCCGTCCGCCTGAAGCTCGGCGAGGATTCGCTGGTCAATTGCATCAAAGGAGCTTGTAGACATGATTCACCCATTTTCGTCGATATTCAGGCATATTATGCTAAATTAGCCGGATTACACCACATAGTTTGATGGGACATGCCAGGGCCTTCCGACATATATAGATCGGCAACAGATCAGGGTGAGGTCATGGTCGATACGATTTCCAAGGATAAAACCGCACACATCGGTATGCTGGAGACGCTGGATACGCGCCTCCGGTGGCTGTCGTCGTGGACGATTCACAACGCCAATCATCTGCGCGAAAAACGCGATGGGCTGAAAGTAGGCGGACACCAGGCCAGTTGCGCCTCGATGACGGCCATCATGGCCGCGCTCTATTTTCATGCGCTGCGCCCGCAAGACAAGGTGGCGGTAAAGCCGCACGCAGGGCCGGTACTCCATGCAATCCACTATCTTTTGGGCAACCAGACGCTGGATCAGCTTCAGCGTTTCCGGGGGCTCGGCGGTGCGCAAAGCTATCCGTCGCGCACGAAGGATCAGATACCCGTCGATTTCTCGACCGGGTCGGTTGGTCTGGGCGTGGCGATCACGGCGTTCGCCAGCCTGGTGCAGGATTATCTGATCGCGCATGGGCGACTGGCCGAGGCGGATGCGGGACGAATGATCGCCTTGCTGGGTGACGCCGAACTCGACGAGGGCAATATCTATGAATGCCTGATCGAGGGCTACAAGCACGACATCCGCAATTGCTGGTGGATCGTCGATTACAATCGGCAATCGCTCGACCACACCACTGCGGATCGCATGTTCCGCCGCTTCGACGATATTTTTGAAACCTGCGGCTGGCGGGTGCTGACATTGAAGCACGGCAAGCTGCAAAAGGCGGCATTCGCAAAACCCGGCGGCAAGGCGCTGGAAGAGTGGATCGATAATTGCCCGAACGCCGAGTATGCGGTGTTGACCTATCAGGGTGGGGCTGCGTGGCGCAAGCGTCTGCTGACGGACATCGGCGGCACGGCCAATGTGCAGAAACTGCTGGATGGGTATGACGATGATGCGCTCGCCACCCTGATGACCAATCTGGGCGGACATTGCATCGAAACGCTCATCGACGCATTCGACAGCGCGGGTGATGAACGGCCGACGATGTTCATTGCCTATACCATCAAAGGCTATGGTCTGCCGCTCGCCGGGCATAAGGACAATCATTCGGGCATGATGAACCCGCTGCAGATCGCGCAACTGCGCGAAGGCCTCGGCATTGCCGAAGGCGCGGAATGGGAGCCATATGGCGGACTTGGCGACAATGTCGCAGCTGAACTCAAGGCATTCATCGCGCAATCGCCTTTCGCGTCCACTCCGCCGGAACATATGTCGGAGCCCGTGCCGATACCCGCCCGTCTGCCCGTCCCGGATGGTCAGGAACAATCGACCCAGGCAGCATTCGGGCGCATAATGATGGATCTGGCAAAATCCGGCGATCCGGTGGGCGATCGTATCGTAACGACCGCTCCCGACGTTACCCAGACCACCAATCTGGGTGGCTTCGTTAACCGGCGTGGATTATTCCGGCGTCAGGAAAGGGCGGATGCCTTCCAGGCGGCGAAGATTCCGTCAGCACAGAAATGGATCGGCCATGCGGCCGGACAGCATATCGAGCTTGGCATTGCGGAGAATAATTTCTTCCTGATGCTGGCGGCGCTCGGCCTGGCAGCGCCGCAATTCGGCGCGCAATTGCTGCCCGTGGGCACCGTGTATGATCCGTTCATCGCGCGCGGGCTCGATGCGCTCAACTATGGCTGTTACCAGGATGCGCGCTTCCTGCTGGTGGGCACGCCATCGGGCATCACCCTGGGCGCTGAAGGGGGCGCGCACCAGTCGATCAATACGCCCCTGATCGGGATGGGACAGCCCAACCTCACCTCGTTCGAGCCAGCGTTTGCCGACGAAGTGGCGCTGACGATGGCTTATGCCTTTGATCATATGCAAAAGCCCGAGGGCAGTTCGGTTTATCTGCGCCTGAGTACGCGATCTGTCCCACAGGTCGAACGGGAAAATGACACCTGGGAAGCAGATGCCCTGCGGGGCGGATACTGGCTGCGTGAGCCCGCGCCCGGTGCGGAAATGGCTATCGTCTTTTCCGGCGCAATAGCACCCGAAGTCCTGACTGCCTGGGAAAGCCTCCGGGAGGATATACCCGGACTCGGGCTACTCAACATAACATCCGCTGATCTGCTGCATCGCGGCTGGTCAGCACGACGCGCGGCGCGATGGACAGGAGCGACCAGCACACCTTGTCATGCGGAAAAGCTGCTGTCCGCGCTTGCGCCCGGTGCAGGGCTGGTGACGGTGCTGGACGGGTCGCCGGGGGCGTTATCGTGGCTGGGCGGCGTCAAGGGAATGCGGGTCAGCCCGCTGGGCATCGATCATTTTGGCCAGACTGGCGATCTGCCCGATTTATACCGCACCTATCGACTGGACGCGGACGCCATCATCGAAGCCGCCGCCGAACTGTTTCTGGGGGAATGAAATGTCGATCGAACTGAAAATGCCGGCCCTGTCGCCGACAATGGAAAAAGGGACTCTTGCCCGCTGGCTGGTCAAGGAAGGCGATGCCGTAAGTCCTGGCGATCTGATCGCCGAGATCGAGACCGACAAGGCTACGATGGAATATGAAGCAACGGAAGAAGGCATTATAGCGTCGCTGGTTGTGCCTGAAGGCAGTGCTGACGTGGCCGTGGGTACGGTCATCGCCCGGCTTGCTGAAAAGGGCGAGGCGGTTCCTGTCTCTGCTTTTGCGATGGCTGAAGCCGCGCCGGCCGTCGCGGAACCCGCGCCTGCCATAACCATTGCCGCGTCGTCCGCTCCTGCGCGCGAGCAACCGTTAACCGATCCGGTTCCAGCCCCGCCCCGACGGGCGGTGGTGGATAGGGATGCCAGCGTTGTGAACGCCACGCCACTGGCGCGGCGAATCGCGGCGATAAAAGGTTTATCGTTAAGCAATATCGCCGGCACCGGGCCGCGCGGGCGTATCGTAAAAGCCGATCTCGGTATCGCACCGCTGGCGCCCGCTGCAGCAGCCGCCACAGCAATCTCTGCGCCGGTTCATGCGCCGCCCGCCGGTGTTCCTGTCGAAACGATCCGGCTTTCCGGAATGCGCAAGGCCATCGCACGCCGGTTGACCGAAGCAAAGCAAACCGTTCCGCATTTTTATCTGACTGCGCGCTGTAATCTCGATCCGCTGCTGAAGTTGCGCGCCGAACTCAATGCCGGCCTGGAACCGCGTGGCAGCAAATTGTCGGTCAACGACATGCTTATAAAAGCAATTGCCCTGGCCCTGGTCGAGGTTCCGGAGGCCAATGTGCAATTTGGCGGCGAAGAGTTGCACCGCTTCGGACGGGTCGACGTTGCAATGGCGGTGGCGATTGATGGCGGCCTCGTTACTCCGGTTATCAAGGATGTGGCGTCGCTGTCCCTCTCCGCCATCTCACAGACAAGCAAGTCGCTTGCGGCCAGGGCCCGGGATGGCAAATTAATGCCCGAGGAATATCAGGGCGGAACTGTCTCCATATCCAATCTTGGCATGTTTGGTATCGACGAGATGTTCCCCATCATCAATCTACCGCAGGCTCTGATCGTTGGCATTGGCGCCGGCGTTGAACAGCCATGGAAAGTCGATGGTACCATTGGTCTTGCCACGATCGCCGCCATCACAGCCAGCTTCGACCATCGCGCAATCGATGGTGCCATCGCTGCATGGTTTATGGCGTCATTACGCAACCATATCGAGGCGCCGTTGCTTATCGTTAGCTGAGTGAGTACCTGTCCAGGATCCTGTCGACGAACAGACGTTATGTGGAGTCACTCATGAATGATCCGTTAGGAGCATTGCAGGATTTAGAGCAGAAGCGTGCTTCCATCGTCGCTTCTGGAAATGTGGCGCAGGTTGAGGGGATTCTCGCAGACGACCTGATATACTGCCACGCGAACGGCACGGTTGATAGCAAGGGCAGCTTTCTTGAGTTGCTACGGTCGGGCATGTTGAAATACTTGTCGGTCAATCCTCACATTCAACATGCTGTAGCAATCGGAACCGATACGCTCTTGGGTGCCGGGCAGTTGGCAACCCATGTGGAAATAGGTGGCACACTGAAGATGCTGAATTCCAGCTATCTGGTTATGTGGACTCGCATTAACAACGATTGGCGGCTCGTCGCGCTGAAAGCTTAAGCTGGTCTGCCCTCTTACCTTATGGATGGGTCGGACAGAGGGAGTCTTTCAGGGGATTTTAGCAGATTATAATTGCATCTCACCTGACCATATGGTTTGAAAGCAAGAACGCAGGTAGAGGAGGGGATTCATGACAATCTCGAATGACACAATCGAAGGCCTTGCCAGGCGCATTGCCCTAATCGAGGATGATATGGCATTGCAGCGTTTGATCCATAGCTATCTAAGTCTTGCTGACGGAAGACATTGGAAGGCCTGGTCGGAAACGTTCACTGAGGATGCAAATTTCGATCTCCCTAACAGCTTTGGCCTTATGCGCGGACGTCAGGAAATATATGATGTCTGTGTCGGCAAGATGGACGGAACCTGGAAAGACACTCAGCACAATATCGTCAATACTAATTTTTGCATTGACGGCGATACCGCGACGGGAACGGGACATATTATCTTTGCGGCAATCCCGGCGGGCGGTGAACCCGCCGATGTTTATCTGATGGGTGGACGCTATCGTTGGAAGTTTTCCCGAACTGCGGAAGGATGGCGGATTTCCGACGCATGGGAAGAATTCTTTTGGAACAACGGCGCCGCGCCGAAAGTGGTATTCGAAAAGGATAGCGAGGAGATCGTCGACTGATCCCCGAGCAAGGGAGGCTATGTCCCCCCGGGCGGCACTGGCCTTGATAACAATTCTGACCGCAAGATCAGTAATATATTCGACCGACAGATGTTGCGTTTTGCCGGCTATCAAAATCAGAAGGTCGACCAGGGCAAGTCGTCCTGTCCAAGGCGGATGCAGACGTAATGTGAGAGGTTTAAAAAAGATGATTGAGGCACCCAAATCATTCACCGGCCAGCGCGGCAATCTAACTGCGGTCGCCGGCCTTGATACCGGTCCGGTTCCGCTTTACCCCTATCGTTCCCAAAGTTTTTTTGAACTGGAGCGCGACAGGGTTTTTCGCCGCGCTTGGCTGATGGTCGGTCGAATAGAAGAGCTGCCCGAACCGGGTTCGTTCGTAGTCAAGCAGATTGATCCGTGTGGCGTGTCGGCGCTGATCACACGGGGCAAGAGCGATCACATACAAGCTTTCTACAACAGCTGTTCCCATCGCGGCAGCAAGATTGTTGACGCCTCCCAAGGCCGGCAGAACCGGTTTGTCTGTCCTTATCATGGATGGACTTACGCGAATGATGGCGGGGTCACCAATATCCCGGACGAGGGCAATTTCTTCGATGTCGACAAGATGTCATGCGGACTCAAGAAGATCGCCACGGACGTGTGGGATGGCTGGATTTTCGTGAATCTTTCGCCAACTCCGGAAGTGAGCCTTAAAGAATTTCTCGGGCCTATCCGCGAGCATCTGGCCAATTATATGTATCTCGGTGCAGATTCGCCGGTCATCTACACGGCAACCCTCGATGCAAACTGGAAAGTTGTTAGCGACGCGTTCATCGAAACCTATCATATTCCTTTCATTCACCCGAAAACAATCGGTCCGACCTTTTCGTCAAAAGAAAATCCCTTCGGTCGCTTCCTCGGGGCCAGGATTCTTGGTACTCACAGCTATGCCTCAATGTACGGCAATGCGACATATTCCACCCATCCGGAGCATCATGTTGAACGGATCGCCTACAAGGATGCAGCCAGCGTCATAGCCGCAGCATCGCAGTCCGAAACGGAGAAATTCCTGAGCCATCCTGCCATCAATCCCACTAGGTCAGATGGCTGGTCCATGGATGATAACTTGTTGTTTCCGCACACCCAGATCGGTAACGGGCCTGGCGGTTTCTGGACGCACCAATTTTGGCCGCTGACAGTGAATACCTGCCGTTACGAAGGGCGCTTCTACATGCGCAAGGCCAAAGACATGCGTGAGCGTTTCCAGCAGGAATTGTATGTCGGCAGGGTCATCGAAGTACTTCTGGAGGACCTCAAGAATGTCGGTCGCACACAGGAAGGCATTGAGACAGGCGGTCAGGAGTTCATGCAGTTGCAGGACAGCGAAATATGCATTCGCCACAGCACCAACCAGATCATTCGCTGGGTTGAAGCCGATACAGTGAGGGAGGCCTTGGCATGACAGGGAGACAATTACTGCCGGCGGCATTCGCGGAGTTGGAATGCTTTGTCGCTCATTGGGCGGGCAAGACAACCGATGATCGCGTACACGCCCGGTCCTCTTCGTCGCTGGCGGAGATACGAACTTTTTACGACGCGATGGTTCCGCGGCTCGAAGAAGCGATCGAACATATTGACGCCATCGGTCTGAACGCCCTGCCGCCAGACTCCGCGAACCTGGCACGCCTGGTGCTCGGACTTGGTCAGGCTTCAATTTCGGTCGAGATCCACGATGCCGCAATCAAGCCTGGCACTACATTTCCGCACGGGATCAAAGTAAGTCGCGGCCCGGTGCCGTTCGGATGAGCCGGCAAATTGTACAAGGATACCCTAAATGACCGAAGGCTATGAAAAGGTACGTCATTTCAGGCTGGATCAGCAGCCGACGCTGGGACCGCCGATCGAGGGGCTGGTCCGCCGCCCTCTAGCGGGTCGGAGCACCCAGGTAATGGAAGTGCGTCTGGCCAAAGGCTTCAGGGTTCCGCGCCACAACCATCCCGAGGAGCAATGGTCGTACATGGTCTCGGGTCGGCTGCAATTCTGGACCGACGACGAACCTGATGGATTTGTGCTCGGCCCCGGAGACATCGTGCATTTCCCACCTAATGTCTTCCACGAGGCGCTGGCACTCGACGATGTTCTCGAGATTGACGTATTCGGACCGATTCGGCCGCAGTTGCTCGGCCCGCTCGAGCCGTTAGATGAGGAATAGAGCGTTGCCGAATGAGACTAAAGTTTGCATTCTGGGCGGAACCGGCACCTCCGGTCGCGCCGTTGCCGAAGCGCTCGTGACCTCTGGCATCACTACCCGCGTGGTGACCCGCAATCCATCAGGTCCCGTAGCGCGCCGGTTGGCGACCCTCGGCTGCGATATCGCCGAAGCCGACCTGTTCAACTCCGCATCTGTTGACGCGGGGTTGCGGGGCTGCGACACCGTTTACCTCGCCGGTGCATCGAAAGCCGATAAATGGAACAGCGGTGAAGCCGTCCAGGGAATGATCGCCATTGACGCGGCGCTCTCCGTTGGAGTTTCGCATTTCATCTATCAGTCGGCGCTTGTGGATGATGCTTGTGGCGTACTCGGTAACGGCTCCAAGCGCGCGATCGAGGAACGGCTTGCCGAACTGGACTTGCGAGCCACAATCTTGCGCCCGGCAATTTTCATGGACAACTTGCTCACACATTCCCGACCCCGGTGTGATGAGGCAGGACAGTTAATTGTTGCCATGGCGTTACCTCTTGATTTGGCTCGCGGGTTTGTTTCAGTGGACGATATTGGACGAGCCGCTGCCCGGATCGTTCACGACGCCGAGGCTCTGGGAGGTAGAAGTTATGATCTTGTCGGCGATGATCTGTCGCTAGCAGATATTGCCCGGACTCTCGGTGAGCTGATCGGTAAGCCCGTACTGGCCAACCCGGTGTCGCTAGAAAAAATTGAGCTCGTATCCAAGCCGGTTGCTGCTGTGTACCGTTGGCTGAGCGAACGGCATGGTGGGGAAAGCCGCGACGACCTTGTGAGGTTAATTGGTCAGCCTGCCAGATTTCGTGAATGGTCTGAAAAATATCTACTGCCAGCTATAGAATATTGCTCAACTTGAGTAATATCCAACAGTAGCTTTGTTGCATAACGACGGTCCGGCATAGGTGTGCTTTGACCGCTTAATAATAGGCCCCGCACGTGCAAACAAGGCTAAGGACATTGGTGCCGGGCTGGATTTCAATTGTCCGATGACCAGAACGTCTACCAAGAGGCGCCCTTCTGGTCGGCATTTCACTAGACTGGTAAATCTGGTCAAATTTCCCCCTTTTTTCCGGGTCAATGAAATACAGCGATAATTGTTGACCATGCACCTATCCTTATCATATGGTCAGTTCAGAAGTATAACGGTAGACTGATCTGCTTTGCTAGGTCAGTTCTCCGGAAGGAGGATTGGATTTATGGAAGATCTACGCGGAAAAGTTGCTCTTGTAACGGGAGGCGCATCGGGGATAGGCGCCGCGTCCGTCCGACGCATGGCAAAGTGTGGGACGGTGGTGTGGATCGCCGACTTGAATCTGGCCGGGGCCGCCTCTCTTGCTGAAGAGATATCGGCGTCCGGGCAAACCGCCTTCGCCGTATCCTGTGATATCGGCGAGGATAAACAAATTCAGGACACGGTCGACCGGGTCGTGCGCGAATCCGGTCGGCTCGACATCATGCATAACAATGCCGCCCTGCTGGATAAGCCGACCGTCGACGGCGACAAGGATATCGCCGACATCTCGATAGATCTGTGGGACCGGGTCATGGGCGTCACGTTGCGCGGGACGATGCTGGGGTGCCGATACGCGATAGCCGCCATGAAGAACTCGGGTGGCGGATCGATCATCAATACCTCATCCATGATCAGCCTAGCGGCCGATAATGGTCTGCCGGCATATTCGACCGCCAAGGCGGGAATAAATATGATCACCCAATGGGTGGCGGCCAAATACGGACGGGCAGGTATTCGCTGTAATGCCGTGGCGCCATCGATCATAAAAACACCCGCATTGGAGCGCTCACAACCTCAGGAATATGTTGCCTTGCACGAAGCATGCACGTTAACACCATTTTTGGGCACGCCCGAGGATATCGGGAATATCGTCGCATTCTTGGCGAGCGGCCAGTCGCGTTACATCACCGGCCAGATCATCCGCGCCGATGGCGGAACGACGGTAAGTGTGCCCATGTATAATGGGGTACGGGAGTTCCTCGAGCGTTCCTGATTTGTCGTGTTGAAAATTTTAACACTACACGGGCTCTTGTTAATCTGGACAATTAGAAACAGGCCGGAGATCCCGGCGCTTGGTGGGAGATAATCGCGTGAAAACCTGCAGATTGGCGGTGATAACCACCTCATTGGCTGGATTGATTGGAAGCTTTCCTGCGACAACAACTGCTGCCGAGGGTCCGATCGTCAAGGAAGACGGCACTGCCGTAATTGGCAAGGACGCCGGATCTCCGGACCAGCAGTTTGCTGTTCCGGTTGCTGGCGACACCGACTGGCCCTCCTACAACCGGGATCTCGCAGGCAACCGGTTCAGCGAACTTGACGAGATCAATACGACCAATGTCATGAATCTGGAAGAAGTCTGCCGGGTACGGGTCGGTGGGCCTGGCCCTTTTAGCGCAGGCCCGCTGCTCGTCGGGGGTGCCATATATCTGACGACGAGCCGTTCAACGATGGGCGTCAACCCGAAAAACTGCGATATTATATGGAAGTCCATTTATACGCCGGAGGAGCGAGAGGCGTTTGTCCATAATCGTGGTGTCGCCTATGCAGACGGGCTGGTCGTGCGCGGGACCGGCGATGCGCGCCTGATCGCCTATGACGCCCTTACGGGCAGAGAGGCCTGGCGGCGTATCGTCGGGGACGCGACGGCCGGTGAATATATTTCCGCGGCCCCGATCAGTTGGGAGGGTCGGATTTATATTGGCACATCTGGCGGCTGGTTAGGCAATCGTGGCCGAATGATGGCTTTCGATGCCAAGACCGGGGAGCAGATCTGGAATTTCAACATGATTCCTGGCCCTGGGGAATATGGTAATGAAACGTGGGCCGGGGACTCCTGGAAGACAGGTGGCGGCGCGACTTGGTCATCCTTCGCACTTGATCCGGAAACAGGTGAACTTTTCGTTCCGGTTGCCAATCCCGCACCAGATTTGAATCCCTTTGTTCGCCGGGGCGACAATCTTTTCACCAATTCTGTGCTGGTCCTCGATGCCCGGACAGGTAGGCGCCTGTGGCATTACCAGACCCGTAAGAACGACAATCATGATTATGGTGTCACGCCTCCCGCCGTATTGTTGACACGCACCGACGGACGCAAGATCGTCGCCCAGGCATCGAAGGATGGATATGTTTATCTGATCGACCGGCGTAACCATAATTTGATTGCAAAAACCGCTGTCACGACGATCTTCAACCATGATGCGGACGCCACTCCCGAAGGCACGAAAGTTTGCCCCGGGATGACCGGAGGGGTGGAATATAATTCACCCGGTTATGATCGATTGAATAATGCGCTGACCGTCGGTGCGGTAGATTGGTGCTCGATCATATTTATTGACCAGGCGCCTGTGTACAAGAAGGGTGAAGCCTTCATCGGTGGATCTTTCAAGCAAGACGGTCTGGGTTCTGGCTGGATTACGTCGCTTGATGCGAACACAGGCAAGATCCGCTGGAGATATAACAGTCCGGGACCGGTCGTTAGCGCCGTTACGCCGACGGCGGGCGGGCTCACCTTTGCCGGTGACATGGGCGGCACCCTCTACGCTTTTCGCAGCAAAGATGGCGCAGTGCTGTGGAAGACCGACACCGGAGGTGCGATCGCGGGTGGCATCATCACCTATCAGGCAGAAAAGAAGCAGTATCTCGCTGTCACCTCGGGCAATATCTCGCGTTCGACCTGGCCGCAAGCAACGGGCAACCCATCACTCATTGTTTACCGCTTGGGAAATGACCAAAAGACTGCCGCTCAAACTGCCCCCCCCGAAAGAGACGCAGGCAGTGGCGTCACGAGGCGAGCTGACCGGTGATATAGCTGTCGGACGAGGAATCTATGGCTCAATGTGCGCGGGTTGTCATGGCGCAAGCGGAGAGGGGCAGACCGGCCCCACCTTGCGGGGAGTAGCCGCCAAATACAGTCAGGATCAGGCAGTAGCCTATATCAAGTCCCCCCTGCCGCCCATGCCAGCTTTCTATCCGAGCATGATGTCGGAGAAACAGGTGATTGACGTGGCGGAATACATGAGGACTATCAAATAAACGTGAGATAATTACAGCGTAATATATTTATTATTTAATATATATGGATGAATCATAGTTATACGTGAAAATATTATCGGGGAGTAAAAATATGAAATCTTGCATAAAATTACGGGTTGGTGCATCTGTTCTTGCGATGGCATTATCGGCCGCCGCGCAAGCGCAGGCCACATCACCCGAATCGTCAGACAGCGGTATTCAGGAGATCATCGTTACCGCGCAAAAGCGTAATGAATCCGTTAACAGGATTCCTATGACCATTACTGCCTTGACAGGAGATGCGCTCCTCCAGAAAGGCATCGCGAACCCTGCTGATCTCACGAAAGTTGTCCCAGGTTTTATCTATACAGAATCGCCTCGCGGCACCCCGATCTTCGCGATCCGGGGTATTGGTTTTGATGATAACACCTTGGGATCCGCCTCTACTGTTGCGCTTTATACCGACGAAGTTCCACTGTCATATTCCGTCCAAGGGCGCTTCGCGGCACTTGATGTCGAGCGCATCGAGGTGCTCAAAGGTCCACAAGGGATTCTATTCGGCCAGAACTCCACTGCCGGTGCTATTAATTTCATTGCCGCCAAGCCCACAGGTGAGTTTACGGCGGGATTTGACGGAAGCTTCGGCCGGTTCAACACGGTGGATGCCCGTGCTTTTGCAAGTGGTCCGATTACAGACGAACTCAGGGTCCGGGTGGCGATCATGGGCGTCAGGGGGGACGGGTGGCAAAAGAGTATTACTCGAGACGATACATTGGGAGCCAAACGGCAGATCGCCGGTCGGGTTATCACGGAATGGACGCCAACAGATGCGCTCACCGTCAAACTGATGGTCAACGCCTGGATGGATGAGTCGGATACACAGGCTGCGCAATTGATCGCTGCCTACCCCCTTATTCCCGATGCTGCGGTGCGAGATTATTCATTTTACCCCATCCCTCCGCGCAAGAATCGCGCTGCTGACTGGGATACCTCAGCCCGCAGTTTGTCCACCGGGCTTCGGCCACATGGTCCGCTGCGCCGCGACGACAACTTCTTTCAGCCCTCGCTCCGGATAGACTATCAAGTCACCGATGACGTTAAGATTACATCAATCACATCCTACAGCCGTTATAATCAGGATTTTACACAGGATGTAGATGGCTCGGATCTTAACAACTTCGCAATGAACAGCGTCGGCGATATCCGTTCCTTCAATCAGGAGCTTCGTATCGCCGGAGAATTCAATCGATTGAAGTGGATTGTGGGTGGTAACTACCAGCGCGACCGGGTATTCAACTCAACTTGGTACTGGAATCCGGAATCTTCCGTGCGCGATGGGTTCCTTGACCTACAAACTTCGCGTTCGCACGATCATCAAAAGATCCGAGATATAGCAGGATTCGGTAATCTGGACTACTTGCTGACCGATACCTTAACGTTAAGTGCCGGTATTCGCTACACTAAAGACAAACGCTCCTATTCAGGTTGTACCGCAGATGCTGGCGATGGAAACCAGGCTCACGCGTATAATATCGTTCTGGGTCTTGTCGGGACACCGAACGAGATTCAGCCAGGTGGCTGCACAACTTCTTCGATGGGCATTCCTGGACTCGCTAATTTCGAACTCTCTGAAGATAATGTTAGTTGGCGCGCGGCGCTTTCCTGGCAAGCAACGCCTACGACGATGCTCTATGCCAACGTCACAAAAGGTTACAAATCCGGTGGTTTTCCGGCGGTCAACACGGCGGACGCGATTCAGTTGCGTGGGGTAACACAGGAGTCGGTTCTCGCCTTTGAGGCTGGCGTGAAAGCTGGTTTATTCAACCGAAGAGCGCAGATAAATATTGCTGGTTTCTATTCTGATTACCGGGATAAGCAGCTGCGCGGTCGTATTCTGGATCCATTTGGTGTTTTCGGAGTGCTCGATGCGCTTCTCAATATTCCGAAATCACGCGTTTACGGGGCAGAGGCACAGTTGCAACTTTTGCCGGTGGATGCGCTCAATATCAATTTCGCGGGCACATACGTTAACACACGGGTGACGCGCGACTTCTTTGCGTACGACCCTGTTGGAAACCTTATCAACTACAGGGGTTTAGGCTTCCCGCATACGCCGAAGTGGAATCTTTCCGCCTCCGCCGATTATACCGTTCCGATCAGCAACGCATTAAAGGGTTTTGTTGGCATTGATGCCAGCTATCATAGTGCAACATCGTCACTGTTTAATAGACCCGATCTTACCGGCATGGCTCCGCTGGACCCGAAGTTCAAACCCGGAGTTAATGTGGACCCGGATGTATTTCGTATTAAGGAATATTCTATAGTTGATTTACGGCTGGGAATCGAACAGGGCGACGGTGCGTGGAGAGCTTGGATCTGGGGGAAGAATATCTTTGACACCTACTATCGTTTGAATTCGACGCAGTCGATCGATTCTCTTTATGCCCTGACTGGTATGCCCGCCACTTACGGCGTGTCGGTGTCTTTTCGTTTTTAGATAATATGGGGAAGAAGTACCTGTAAGTGCTTTTCGTCTGTTCCACTCCATTCCCCTCAACAGCGCCTGGCGCCTCTGCGCCGATGATTGGAGGGAAGCGCGGTGGAACGGATTTCTGTTTAGAACCTCCACTTGGGGAAGGAGGCATTTTTTGGAGAACGATCATGCAGAGGCTGAAAGATAAAGTCGCCATTGTTCTGGGTGCAGCGAACCGCGATAACATGGGTCAAGCCATCGCACGACGTTTCGCGACCGAGGGCGCCCATGTGGTTGTTGCCGGTCGTCACGAAGCTGAACTCAAGCGTCTTTCAGATGAAATTGGTGGCGCTTTCTGCCTCTGTGATATTACTTCCTCGTCTGACCTTGGTCAGCTTGTCGATTTCACGCGAGATCGATTTGGCGGATTGGACCTTGCAGTGAATAGCGTCGGTTGGGCATTGTTCAAGCCATATCTCGAGACGACCAGCGACGAATTGCAGCGGATAATAGACTTGCAATTCAAAGGGCCTTTTCAGTTTTTTCAGGCTGTGTTGAAGACGATGAGGCGAGGTGGCTCGGCGATCCAGATCGGTTCCATTTCGTCCGAATTTCTGTTTCCAGACCACGCGGCTTATATGGGAACAAAGGCCGGGATGGATCATGTCGTACGCTCCCTTGCGAACGATTTTGGATCCAGGCAAATTCGGATCAACACAATATCGCCAGGATTGACAGAAACGCCAATGACGGCTGATCTCAACGCCGTTCCCGGTCTCGTGGATCTCTTCCTGAAATGCTATCCCCTGGGGCGTCATGGAACCACGGCAGATGTCGCTGCGGCTGCAGTGTGGCTAGCAAGTGACGAATGCTTCATGACCGGACAGACCTTGCGCGTCGAAGGCGGATTATCCCTCCGGGGACATCCAATGCCCGAAGATCTGCAGGCGCTTTTAAGTCAATAAAAGTGCGTAGGTCCGACAGAACGCTGCCCAGCGCCGCTTCAACAGTGGGTAGAGCTCCCCTCAGATGATCTTGTTGAATTCATCGAAATCGGGTCGCGTCAGGGGATCGAATATCGTCTCGGGATCGCCGTAGCCGAGCGTGACGATAAAATTCGATCGCAATGTCGTGCCGGCGAAGAACGCTTCGTCCACGGCGGCGTTGTCGAAACCGGACATCGGGCCGACAGGGCCTAGTAGGCATAGCCAGTATTCAACGCTTTACCTGGCCGAACATTTTTTCGCTGGCCCTGCGGGATCGAACCGCTGAGTCAGCGTCTTCAGACAGTTGATCTGGGCATCGAGTTTTTCAATGTCGGCCATCATCCGGTCACGCTCGCTGTGCGCCAGCGTCAGGAGAGTGGCAACGACAAGTTGCTGCTCCGGTTTTGGCGCAACAGCGGAATCGTCGGCGGGCTGGTCTGCGATTGCCGATTCCGGAGGTTTGGCGGGTGGCGGGACCGTTTTGGCCTCGGCAACCTCATGTGATTTCTTTGGTTTTGCGCGCACTTCCGGACGCAAGTCAGTGCCCGAAGGTCCGTACAAGCCGTCCATCACTTTATCGCCAATATTCGCTATTCCCCGGAGGCTGTTTCCCCGGGTGCTTTTGGCGATGCCGCAGGCGGCAGCGGCAGCGGGGTGGGAGCCATGCTCCTTCACCAGTTTGCGCATGTCGTCGCGTATGTCGTTTTCTGAGAGGCCCCTGTATTTATTGCTCATTTGCTGATCCTTTGGATTATTATCGGCCATTGGAATGTGATGGGAAGGAAGTCGGAGAATTTGCAGGCGCTTTCGCAGCCGGTTCGCGAAAGCGCGGACATCTTCCGGGCTGGCGGGCAATCTATTCAGTATAAAGGTTCCGGGATCACCGCCGGAGACGGTAGCTTCCCAGACGGAATATCCTCTGGTTCGAATGAAGTGAACGTCTTCATCAAGACCTAACATCGTCGCTAAAGACACGAATTTCTCCTTTAACCACGAGGATAAAAGGTTGGTAACGCATCATCTGATCTGGTGAATAAAAACCACGTATAATTCTTGCTGGATTTATGCCTTGTTCCCTGTTCCCACTTGAGGCGGCCCACACTGACAATCATGCAGCAGTGGCGCATGAACGGAGCCGATCTTAGGTTGTGCGCAAAATCGGCCTCGAGCAGCAGCCAGGTAGCGGCAACATGGAGGAGGAAATGCTGTATGAGCTGGCGCAGTATCGCCCAGGTGTAGGGTGGATTGGTTATTACCACGGTCTCGGAATCATCGCTTCCGGCCCATTGGAGTGCGTCATACTGGCGAACAACAGGACATCCTGGTGATATATCGAATGTGTCCAGACATATGTGTCCGAGGTCGCTGATCTGGCGGACAAGATCGCCAGCGCCGGCGCAGGATTCGAAGAATCGGGTCCTGCTCGGCAGGAAGGGCGATAGTGCCGCAACAGCGGCGGGATCGGTTGTCGGGTAGAAATCGTTGGCCCGTCGAACGAAGCGGGATTCCTTACCTTTTGGGGGCGGTTCCAACAGGGCAAGCAATCGTCCGGCGGGTGTCGGATCGTGCCTGTTCAGATATGCGCGTTGGGCTTTTAGCCACGCCCGATATGGCGCGTTGGTGCGTGCACCGAAGGGGTAGGCGTTCCGGAGAGCTTTTTTGCGGACGCTGAACGGCACATCTGAGATGGTCCCGCATTTCTGGACAGGGTGATAAGCTCATTCTGACGTGAGGAACGGACGGGAATGAAGAGTACGAGAAAACGCTACAGCGCGGATTTCAAGGCCAGGGTTGCGATGGAAGCCATCCGTGGCGATCTGACGCTTGCGGAATTGGCGGCCAGGCACGGCGTGCACCACACGATGATCGGTGGCTGGAAGCGCCAGGCGGTAGAGGGGATGGCCAGCCTGTTCGCCGGCGGTGATCAGGCGGTGAAGGCATCCAGCGAAGCGGAAATCGAGAAATTACACGCCAAGATCGGGCAGTTGCTGGTCGAGAGGGATTTTTTGGCGAAAGCCTCCGGTCGATGAGCGTGGACCAGAGGCGAAGGATGGTCGAACCAGCTCACCAGAATCTGTCGATCACAGCACAGTGCCGTCTGCTGTCGATCAGCCGTTCGGGGTATTACTACGCCCCGGCACCGGAGAAAGCCGGGACGTTGGCGCTGATGGCATTGATCGATCAGGTTTTCATGGACTGCCCATGGTATGGCAGCCGGCAAATGGCGCGGCATCTGCAACGCATGGGGCATGCCGTTGGCCGTCGGCGGATCCGGCGTTTGATGGCGGAGATGGGGCTGGTGGCGATCTACCAGCGTCCGCACCAGCGATCCGCATCCTGAGCATCGGATTTATCCCTGGTTGCTGCGCAATCTGGAAATCACGCGCCCCAACCATGTCTGGTGCGCGGACGTGACCTATTCGCCCATGCGCCGGGGCTTCCTCTATCTGGTCGCGATCATGGACTGGGCGAGCCGCAAGGTGCTGGCCTGGCGCGTCTCGAATACCATGGATGCCGGCTTTTGCGTCGAGACTTTGCAGGAGGCCGTAGCCCGCCACGGTAAGCCGGAGATCTTCAACACCGATCAGGGCAGCCAATTTACGAGCAACGCCTTCACTGGCGTGCTGCGGGCGGCAGAGGTCAAAATCAGCATGGATGGGCGCGGCCGCTGGATGAACAAAGTCTTCATCGAGCGCCTGTGGCGATCCGTTGAAGTACGAATGCGTCTATCTGCATGCCTTCGAGACGGGAACCGAGTTGCGGGTCGGTCTCGGTCGCTGGTTCACCTACTGCAACCATCATCGGCCTCATTCAGCCCTTGCCGGAGTAACTCCGGTAGAGGCATATCGGCAAATCGGTCCATCAGGTCATGGGGGGGGGGCATGCCCCCCATGACCTGATGACCACACTGGCGGCATGACAACACGAGCTTGAGCTTATTTTTGCCGCAAACCTGTCCAGGAAGGCGGAGCCACCTCACCTGCTCCTCTTCATGCGCGACCGCGGCGCTGGTCAGCATCATAGTATACCGGTCGAAGGGAGGCATCGACCGCATCAGTCCAAGCCGCTTTACCCAGAGATTGATAAACTGTACGTTGGAACAAAGAACAGGGATGGTAAGGAGGTCCCAGTGACACTTTTTCCAGGTGGAGCGTCGGCAGCCGTCACGCGGTTGTCGGCTTACGAGTATCAGTCCGTCCTTTCATCCTCCATATATCCGATGGATCTTTCCCTCAAATGCGAGGCAAGTAATTTTTCGGCCCGGTTCGAAACTCGTCAATTTGGGGATCTGAGCGTCATAATGGCTTCGGCGAACCAGCCGATCTCACTGCGCAGACGCCCAGGGCTGCCAAGACGCGGGGACGAGTTGTTGCTGAAACATCAGACGTTCGGCAGGGCTCTGCACAGATACGATGGCACCAGTGTCATGACCGGCGGCAACACGATGACGATTATTCAACCCGATCAGGAGGAAGGGGCTGAACAGATTGATCCAGCTAGATGCGTAATGATAAGAATGCCGCGTGATCTCGTGGAAAGTCGAATAAACACCGTACGGCTGAGCGGCTGCATTCTTTTGAATGCGCCGGACGTTATCAAGGACGTTTTTCGCGACATACTGGATACGATGTGGACGCGTCATACCAGGATGACGACATTCGAGCAACGCGCCACCTCCGCGATTTTGCTGGACCTGGTCGCTGCATCGATCATGACGGATACGACCGGTGAAATACATTGTGTAACACGACAGACCAAAATTACCCTGATAAAATCCGCGATCGAAAAGCATCTGTCGGACCCTGACCTCTCTCTGGCGAGTGTGAGTCAGAAGATAGGCATGTCCCGCAGCGCCATTTGTGCCGCTATGCAGGAGGCCGGAACGACCGTCGGGAACATGATTATCGACATGCGTCTGCAGCGGGTGAGAGATGCACTTCTCGATCCGAATTTTGACGCCCACACTGTATCAAATATCATTTATAATCACGGGTTTGGAGACATTTCGCACTGCATTCGCCGGTTCAAGGAAAAGTACGGCTACCCTCCGGCAACCTATCGGCGTCTGAGAGATTCTCTGCCCGCGTCGTGCGCACCCGCATAAGGTGTAGCAGGCCGTTTTGCCCGAATATACGCCTTCCGGTCCTCTTGGTATGCCAGGTCAGGATTTGATTCTGGTCTAATTAATATTGGTCCGCGATCACATGCCGGAGGGAGGCCTGGCTGCATCCACCCATAAATTGGACGCCCATCCTGAATGTTGGGACGCCCAGCCAAGCCAGCACTACCGGCGCGTGATAGCCATTATTAAATAATCAATACACTGAAAAAACCGTGCGGAATGCAGGAGGATTTGAAATGAATAAAATGGACAATGTTACAGGCGCGCGCCGAACTGGACGACTGACGAAGGAAAAGTTTGGATTCAGCATGCCGGTTGATGCGCCCGCCTATAAAAAGCCGCCGGCCGCGCTTCTTGATCTGGAATCCATAACGATCACCTATGAGACAGATATGGATGCCGCTCTGGATATGCTGCCTGCTGATGAAAATCTGGAACTGGCACATCCCACCACGGCGAAGATGATTTTTACCCGTATGCCTTATACGCCATGGGGCGCCTATAACGAAGTCTATCAGGTGATCGACTGCCTGTGGCAGGGCCAGCCTTGCATTTTCCCGGTACGCCTTCTGGTCGACAATGAAATCGCTCTTACGATAGGCCGGGAACTTTGGGGCAACCCGAAGAAATTCGGATTTATCGAGTTCAGCCACGAGAGCAATATCATCCAGTGCATCGGCGAACGTCCTCGCGGTAACCGTATTTGCACCGGTCTGATACAACTGGACACCCCAATTGAAGTTGAACCGACGACAATGGACGTATTGGGTCTTCGTGTCATTCCAAACCCCGAGAATATTGACGAATTCTCTATTGCCGAACTGCTAATGAACACCCTTACCATCCGGCCAAAGCAGGCGTGGACCGGTTCCGGTTCCCTCATGTTCAATGTCATGTCCGAGCTGGACCCGTGGTACAAATTACCGGTCAGAAAACTGGTGAGCACAGTATATTCGATTTCCGATATGGAAACATCGCCGTCCGCCAGAATAATCAGAAAATTCTAGGGATTTTCTCTTGTCCCGGCACAGATGGCTTGGATAGTGTTTACATTCAGAATTCCAGGCAGGTAATCTTCGGATTCAAACTGCTGGCTGGATGAGGGTCAGCGTGGATGGATCGCCAGGAACTGAGTGATGGGTTCGGGAGCGGGTGGTGCCGCATCTGCCGGGTAAGGCGACGGACCCTGGGCGGACATCGGGTGTTTGCAGGAGCAATCCGGTGGCTGGCACGCTCGGGGCGCACTGGCGTGTTTTTTCGAAGGAGTTGGGCGCTGGCACACGATTTGCCAGCGCTGCAACCGATGGTGCCGGAGTGGAGATTGGGAAACTCTTTTCAAATGCTTGAGGGATGATGCCGACTATGAATACATCCTCGTCTGCAGCACCCTCGTCCGTGCCCATCGGCACAGTGCCCCCTGTCCCAGCGTGACCGGGCGGTCGTGGATGCGGTTCCCAGCGGTCGGGAACCGTGACATCTTGCGTCCGAAGTTTCACCGCCGCCCCGTCTGCGCGCAGTTCGGAGGCGCATTGTGCAATGCCGATGCCAGTGTTATGGTGATCAGAAGTTGGACGTCGGCTCCCACCAAGTCCTGCCGGACATCCAGCCCGCTAACATGCTCGATAAACTGTAAGCGGCAGCCATCGGGCCGGCGTAGCAGACAGACCGCTTTCCAGCCGCGGTGTCAGCCCCCCCGCGCCGAGACAGATTGCCCCAGTTTATTAAAGATGTCGAGAGCATCGGTTGAAAGGCTTGGATAGAGCACCAATGTGGGCTCAATAGCGCTAGACGGTCCTGGCAGTTTGACTACCCGAAGCGGCCGGCACGTAAATGATCGAAAACAGGCGCTTCAATTTACGCCCTTTAGCCGTTTTCCCGATATCCACGAGAATCAGTGCCATGCAGCTCGAAACGGCGGCAACAAGCGGAGAGTCCTTGCTTCCATAGATATCGTAAATGGTTTTTTTGGTCACTCCGCCGGTTGCCACCAGCGCGTCCATCGTGACCGCGTGATATCCTTGGTCAGCGATCATCCGCAGGGTCACGGCAAGAATCTGTTCGCGTCAGGCAATCTGGCGCGGCGTCGTCCGGCGTGGTGGGAATGAGTGCAAATGGACCTGATCTGAAGCGGGGATTGCGTTTGTGCTCCGGTCTTGGAAATCGCACTAATTCCGGCGACCTGCAATTCAGGCGTTGAAAAAATTATATCGCAGGATACTCGTTGTGCTGCGCGACGCTTCAACGGTCGGCTTGCCAACAGGGGGGATGTTGCGCCCACCAGATAATTCGGGAGAGTTGAATGACCGCCAAAAACCGCGAATGGCTGCTTGTGAAGCGCCCCCAGGGCATGCCGCAACCTGACGACTATCAGTTCCGCGAGGGGCCGGTGCCTGAGGCCGGCGAAGGGGAAGTCGTGGTCCGTGTTTATTATACGGCGATGGATCCGGCCATTCGCGGATGGATGGATGCGAGCGGCAATTATTTTACCCCCATTGCGCTTGGCTCGCCGGTCACGGCGGTCGTGCTTGGCCATGTCGTCAAGTCTGATTATCCGAATTTGCCGGAAGGGACATTGGTATCAGGCCTGGGCTCCTGGTCGGAATATGCAGTGGGTCCCGGTTATTATTTCAATGCCGTTGCTGACGCCGACAAACATGACTTTCTCGCCTTTTTGCACCCGCTCGGGCCTGTAGGCCTGACGGCTCACTACGGTTTGCTTGGCAAGGCTGGCATGAAGGAGGGCGACGCGGTTCTGGTCAGTGGCGCTGCCGGGGGTGTCGGTTCGCTCGTCGGGCAGATCGCCAGGCTCAAGGGGGCATCCAGGATTGTCGGCATCGCCGGAGGCCCGGATAAATGCCGGCAGGCAGTCGAGAGTTTCGGTTACGATGAATGCATTGACTACCGTGCCGAGAGCGATTTGTCGGCGGCGATAGCAAAAGCCCTTCCGGAGGGCTTCAATGTCTTTTTCGAAAATGTAGGCGGGCGCATCCTCGAAGCCGCACTCAACAACATGGCAAAAGGCGCCCGCACCGTTATCTGCGGCATGATCTCCGGTTATAATGCGACCAAACCGGAACCCGGCCCCGGCAACATGTGGAATCTGCTCGTCAAGACGGCACGGATCGAGGGTTTCCTGGTGGCGGACTGCCTGGGAACACCCGAGGCCGAGGCCATGTACGCAGAACTCAGCCAATGGCTGCGGCAGGGCAAGCTCAATTACAAGGTCGATGTGCGCGAAGGAATCGAAAACATCCCGCAGGTGTTCAACCTGCTGTTCAGCGGCGAACACGATGGCAAATTGCTGGTCAAGATTACCGACCCGCAAAATCGATAAATCCGGCGTCCGGATACCGTAGTCAATCGGGCGATGCTCATATTCAGAAGATCGGAAACCACATGTCTGACTTTACCGATAACGACCGCAAGAAGCTTGATGAACTTCTTGCTGAAGCTGCCGTACGCTCGGTTGTAACGCAATATACCTGCGCGGTAGACTGGATGAACTGGCCGTTGCTCGAATCTCTTTTCTGGCCGGATGCGACCATCGATTTCGGCGACGTTTTCCGGGGAGATCGTGCAGCGTTCATGCCGTTCGTCATCGCACTTGAAGAAGGCTATACCCGACGCCTTCACTTGTTCTCCGGGGCGCGGATCGCACTCTACGGCCATGAAGCGGAAGCGGAAGCGGGGTCCGTTACCCATGTTCGTAGCGTAAATGGCGCCACGCGCACGGATGATATACTCTGGGGTCGCTACATTTTTCAGCTGGCAAGGCGCGGGGATGAATGGCGCTTCACCAGGCTCCACTATATGTTCAGCAATTTCCAGCGCACCGAAAGTCCGGATACAGACGAGGGGCCAATGAACCTCGGTGATAACACCTCGATGACCCACCCCATGACGCCACGCTTCTAACGAATATGTGCCCCAACCCTGCCCGAGCGTGAAAGGTGATCGTCATGACTGCAAATTTTGCATGGGACTCGTTTCACAAGGAACAGATCCAGGATACGCAACGCCGCCTGATCCGGCATATTCTGGACGGAAATACCACCGAC